>Ga0208570_1000258_pt1 | contig 22462 bp, 22 predicted proteins | sample DeeseametaMP1202_FD_184192 | JGI IMG/M metagenome (GOLD analysis project Ga0208570, IMG submission 184192) | Marine microbial communities from the Deep Indian Ocean - MP1202 (SPAdes) | ecosystem: Environmental > Aquatic > Marine > Oceanic | place: South Indian Ocean | collected 2011-03-08
ACGGCTTTATCTTTTCATATTGCGCATAAAACATAGCCATATCAACCACCAGGTCCCGGATCACCGGCAAGCCCGGTAACGGACGCAGAACCAGTTTTTTGTTCTTACCATTGGTAGCTTGTGATATTGAGGTGATACACGCCAGCCCATTCTTACCATTAATGTTCATGCCATCGGATCCGCAGACCCCTTCACGGCAGGAACGGCGATAAGCCATGGTGGTATCTTTGTCTTTCACCAGATTGAGCACGTCCAGCACCATCAAATCTTTACCGCCGGTATCGATCTGATAGTCCTTCATGTACGGTTCGGCATCTGTATCCGGGTTGTAGCGATAAATACTAACCTGCAACATGTGGATTCACCTTAATAAGTTCTGACCTTGGGCTGGAATGTTTCAACCTGCTTAGGCGCAAAGTTAACTTCACGCTGTGAAAGCGTTTTGGAATTCGGATCATAGAGCGAGTGCGCCAACCAGTTTTCATCATCACGGTCCGGAAAATCATAACGGCTATGCGCGCCACGGCTTTCTTTACGACCCTCTGCCGCAATGGCGGTTGCCTCAGCTACTTCCAAAAGGCTATCCAGCTCCAGCGCTTCGATACGAGCAGTATTAAACGCTTTACTCTTATCAACCAGATGAGTATTACCGATACGTTCCCGGAGCTCTTCCAGCTTCGCAACGCCCTTCACCATCATGTCGCCTTTGCGGAATACACCAAAATTGTTCTGCATATTGGTTTGCAGCTCTTTGCGTAACGCCGCGACATCTTCTCCGGCAGTGCTGGCTTCCAACCTGTTCATGCGGCTCATAGCTTGCTCAAGATCGGATGCGGTTGAATCTCGTAATTCAATGCCCTGCTTTAACGATTGCTCAATGAACATGCCGGCAGCACGACCAAACACAACCAGATCGAGCAATGAATTACCGCCCAGGCGATTTGCACCGTGTACAGATACACAGGCCACCTCCCCAACGGCATACAAACCTTCAACGATTTTGTCTTTGCCGTCGGCATCGCGAGTAATCGCCTGACCATGGATATTAGTCGGGATACCGCCCATCATGTAGTGACAAGTGGGCACCACCGGAATAGGCACCTTAACCGGGTCGGAAGCTGCAAACGTAATCGCCAGCTCACAAATGCCCGGCAGCCGCTTATGCAATACTTCTTCGCCCAAGTGGTCCAACTTCAACATCACATGGTCGCCTTCCGGCCCGCAACCGCGGCCATCCAGGATTTCCTGCATCATGGAACGCGCCACAACGTCACGCCCAGCCAGATCTTTCGCATTGGGAGCGTACCGCTCCATGAAACGTTCACCATCTTTATTTATAAGGTAACCACCCTCGCCCCGACAACCTTCCGTTACCAGAACACCGGCGCCGGCGATGCCGGTGGGATGAAACTGCCACATTTCAATATCCTGAACAGGCAGCCCTACGCGCAACGCCATGCCCACACCGTCCCCGGTATTGATCAAGGCGTTAGTGGTTGACGAATAGATACGGCCTGAGCCACCAGTGGCAAATACGGTTGCCTTGGATTTGAAATAAACCGTTTCACCGGTCTCCATGGAGATTGCGATAACACCGGTAATGGCCCCGTCCTGGTTTTTCACCAAATCGACGGCATACCACTCATTATAGAAATTGGTGTTGCAACGAACGTTTTGCTGATAAAGCGTGTGCAGCAACGCATGACCAGTACGGTCTGCCGCTGCGCAGGTGCGGGCAGCCTGACCGCCTTCACCGAAATTCTTGGATTGGCCCCCGAATGGACGCTGATAGATGCGACCTTCTTCCGTACGGGAGAACGGCAACCCCATATGGTCAAGTTCATAGACGGCTTCTGGGCCGACGCTACACATATATTCGATAGCGTCCTGATCACCAATGTAATCAGAGCCTTTCACTGTGTCATACATGTGCCAACGCCAATCATCATTGGGGTCAGAACTAGCTATCGCACAGGTGATTCCGCCTTGTGCGGAGACTGTATGTGACCGGGTCGGAAACACTTTTGAAATGAGAGCGGTCTTTTGGCCGGACTGCGCCAACTGAAGCGCAGCGCGCATGCCGGCACCGCCGCCGCCAACAATTACTGCATCAAAATTTAACGTACGCATACCTGACATGGCTTAAATTCCCCACAAAATCTGAATGCCCCACACTACATACACTATCGTGACCAGTGCACATATGCCCTGCACCGCAACCCGCAGAGCAGTACCCATTGCCCCAAGTTGGCGGGTGGTCAGATAATCAGTAGTTATGGTCCAAAGGCCGACCCAGGCGTGGGCTGCCATAGAAAACAGCGCAATCAATGTGAAAATGCGCATAAAGGTGGAGGTCATATAACCCTGCCACTGCTGAAATGTCAGATCGGGATTGAGAACCAGAAACCCCATCAAGCAGACAAAATACACTCCGAGTACAACGGCTGTCGCCCGCTGAATCACCCAGTCATAAAGGCCGTTTTTGCCTAGACTCGTAACACTGGTTACCATACCCAAATCCCCGCAACAATGATCAGCACCGCTGAAACAACCATAACCGCATAAGAGAGTGCTTGAGAACTTTCCAACTCTTCGAAGTAACCGGCGTCCATCAACAAGTGGCGCACCCCAGCCACGAAGTGATATATGAAACCTGCCAGAATGGCCCAGATGATAAATTTCGCTATCACACTGTCCAAACATTGTTTTAACTGGCTAAACGACTCTTCACTTTGCAGAGATAAACCTAACCCCCAAATTACGAATGCCATACCAGCGAATATGATTACTCCTGAAATGCGATGTGTGATCGACGCCACCATCTGCGGAGTAAACTTAAACGTCATTATATCCAGATTAACAGGTCTTTGACTTTTCACGGCTCTAACCACTGAGACTGAGGCCCCTAAGGAGCGTTGAAGGAAGATCCAAGAATGGTTAGGTGAAGAAAATCAGGAAGTTGCATTTGAACCCGAATTTCGTACCCTCTCTCTCATTCGGGGCCGAAGTATAGTCTTATCGCAATTCAAATACAAATGACTCTTGGCCGCCGCAAACCTTGTTTTACAAGCATTTATTACCACGATGGAGCAATTAGTAAATGAGTTGCACTATTGTGGGCTAAGCATACAATCAAAGACCAATTTGAAGGGCGAACGAATGCTTACGTCTGAAATAAATTGACAAACTTTCGTTGAGTGATTAGTTTTGGCGCGACTTTGGCTCGAGACTTCAGGTACTTGAGCGTAAAGTAGTACAATGCATTCACGATCATTCGATAAAAAGCCAGCCGCTGTCCTAATTTGAACGACGTTGGACTTAACCCAGGGCTCCACTTTAACGAGCACGTAGGCGCGGGAAGGAACTAAACAGGTGAACTCCCGAAAGTAGGCACAGATCCTGCCTGTAAATCCTACCTACCGAGTACAGGAGAGTATTATGACTGAGAAAAGCGCTCAGTTAATCTTAGGTGAAAACACACTCGAACTTCCCATTTACTCCGGCACCATTGGGCCGGACGTAGTTGATGTCGGCAAACTGACTGGCCAGGGAGTTTTCACGTACGACCCAGGCTTCGTGTCCACCGCTGCCTGTGAGTCCAAAATAACTTATATCGATGGCGGTAAAGGGGTTCTCCTACACAGGGGTTACCCTATTGACCAGCTAGCAGATGATTCTGATTATCTGGAAGTTTGCTATCTCTTGCTGTACGGGGAACTCCCCAACGCAGCAGAAAAAGAAAAGTTTGAAAGTACAATCCGGAACCACACCATGGTTCACGAGCAGCTTCGTAACTTTTATCAAGGCTTCCGCCGCGATGCGCACCCCATGGCAATCATGTGTGGTGTTGTTGGAGCACTGTCTGCGTTCTACCATGACTCACTGGAAATCTCTGACGAGAGACACAGGGAAATCGCAGCATTCAGGCTGATCGCGAAAATGCCGACTCTGGCTGCCATGTGTTATAAATACTCTCTCGGACAGCCCTTCATGTACCCGCGAAACGATCTGAGCTATTCAGAAAACTTTCTGCAAATGATGTTCGGCAACCCTTGCGAGGAATATCAGGTTAATCCGATTTTGGCGAAAGCGATGGATAAAATCTTTATTCTTCATGCCGACCACGAACAAAATGCATCCACTTCCACAGTACGTCTGGCAGGCTCCTCCGGCGCCAATCCTTTTGCCTGTATCGCTGCCGGCATTGCTGCATTGTGGGGACCAGCCCACGGTGGTGCTAACGAAGCGGTACTGGAAATGCTGGACGAAATCGGCGATGTTTCCAGAGTTGATGAGTATGTGGCAAGAGCAAAAGACAAGAATGATCCCTTCCGCCTGATGGGCTTTGGTCACCGGGTATATAAGAACTACGATCCGCGCGCCAAGGTGATGAGAGAGACTTGTCACGAAGTCCTGAAAGAGCTGGGCATTAAGGATCCGCTGCTTGAACTGGCAATGAAGCTGGAAGATATCGCCCGCTCCGATCCGTACTTTATTGAGAAGAACCTGTATCCGAACGTGGATTTTTACTCCGGCATCATTCTGAAAGCCATCGGCATTCCCACCAGCATGTTCACCGTCATCTTCGCTTTGGCGAGAACTGTCGGCTGGGTTGCGCATTGGCACGAGATGATCAGCGGATCATATCGCATTGGTCGTCCACGGCAGCTTTACACTGGCTCACCGCAACGTGACTTTACCCCTCTCGACAAACGGTAAAAGAACGATTAAAAAGGCTGCCTAGGCAGCCTTTTTTTTATCCTGATTTCAGATAGAGGGAAGATTATGAAAATTGCATTCATCGGGTTGGGCGTTATTGGATTTCCGGTAGCTGGACATTTAGCAAGTGCAAATTTTCAGGTTTGCGTATTCAACCGTACTCAATCTAAAGCAGAACAATGGCTGCAAAGCTACCCCGGAGAGAAGGCTGACACTCCAAAACAAGCTGCGATCGACGCTGACTTGGTTTTCACCTGCGTCGGCAACGACGATGATCTGCGCCAGGTCGTTCTCGGAGAGCATGGCATTATTCATGGCATGAAAAAAGGCTCCGTTTTGATAGACCACACCACAGCTTCTGCCAATGTGGCAAAAGAAATTGCCGCCGCTCTGGCCAATGTAGAGGCCGGCTTCATTGATGCGCCGGTATCCGGTGGTCAGGCTGGCGCCGAAAACGGGCAGTTAACAGTCATGTGCGGCGCTGAAGAAGCGGTGTTCGAGCGGGTGCAATCGGTGATTCAACGCTACGCTAAACAGGTCTCCTTGATGGGCAGCGTTGGTAGCGGACAAATGACCAAGATGGTAAATCAGATTTGTATTGCAGGCCTGATTCAGAGTTTGGCTGAAGGGGTACAGTTTGCCATTAAAGCAGGACTGGATGTCGAAAAAGTTTTTGATGTGATCGGTAAAGGTGCGGCTCAATCCTGGCAAATGGACAACCGCCATAAAAACATGCACGACGATTTTTACGATTACGGTTTTGCCGTGGACTGGATGCGCAAAGATCTAGCCATTTGCCTTGAAGAAGCTAAATCAAATGGCTCTGAACTGCCCATTGCTAAAATGGTGGATCAATTCTATTCCGATATTCAAAGCATGGGTGGTGGACGCTGGGATACTTCCAGCTTGCTCAAGCGGTTAGTAAAATAGCAATGCTTTGGTCTACGGAAACGCATCCGCGTTATTAGCTGTAATTCGCGCGGGAGATTGCATACGTACTGTAGCCACAGCGTAAACCCACCTTCCGGGGGGCGGGTTATCTTCATCAGGAAAATCGAAATCTCTAGCTGCGTCTCCGACAGGGAACGTGATCAGGTCCATAAACGGCACTTTGCTATCAAAATAATACGCGACTCTGATGCGCAGTATATTAGCGTCCTGTATATTCGCACCACCATCACAAGACACCGTTGAATCCCTGAGCTGCAATCCGAAATTTGGTATCTCACACGCAGAACCCAAGGGAGAACCAGCGCAAGCGCTCTGATCATAGGTGGGTGATTCACCACACGCCAAAAACATAGCACGGGTTGGGTTAACCACAGTAATTTGTGGCGGAATTAACACTTCTGCTGGGTCTTGGGATGCAGACATTCTGTCGGCAACTTCCACCTGCATAGCCGCAATATCAATACTGGTGGACGCCCCCACTCTTGCTGCCATCAGGGCTGCATACTCCAGGTTAGACTGAGCCTGAAACACCAAGCCAGCATGCACAATCCCGAAACCCAAAATTAAAATGACCGGCAATACCAGCAGAGTCTCCAACATGGAAACCCCGCTTTGCCGTTTCTTGAAGCTTTGATTTTTTTTATTATCGTTCATAAGCTAGCACGACCGTTTTGTCGTCACGCCCACCCTGACGCTCGCTTTCAAGCACCAATCCTTTGACACGATCAGCCATAGGCACTTGAGCGCTTTGCAAAATGGACAATATTGTAGAATCGTTTAATACGTCAGTAATTCCGTCTGAAAAAAGCAGTAACTGATCTTCAACATCCCAATCAAACCGGTTTAGCTCAATTTTTATATTATTCCGGATTCCAACCGCGTTGGTAATGACCTGCTTAATCTGATTATCCGACCGTTGTATTGCTTTGGTGTGGTCATTGGTTAACGGCATAAGTTCATCATCACGTAATCGGTAGGCCCGACTATCGCCTGCATGCATTACCACTAATCGACCACTCCTCACCACCGCACAAACCAATGTCGTGGCCATACCATTTAAATCCGGCGCTTGCGCAGCATCGTAAATTAGCCTATTGGCGTTCTGAATCGCTTTGATGAGCACTTTTTCTATGCTGGAATCACTATCAGACAAGGCACAGAGCCGGTAAATTTCATCGACCAGCGTTCGGGAAGCAAAATCACCACGAGGCCCACCGCCGACCCCATCAGCAACAACATAAAGACACTTGTTGTTGAGGACTAAACAAGCGTCTTCGTTTTTTTCCGATTTAAATCCCTGCTTACTGAGTGTCACCGCTCGCATGCGTTATTTTCTTAAGGCTCCTGCCAATTTGTCTAAGGATTCCGAGTCTGACGAAATAACTTGTTTGCGGTTAAATTTATCAATAGCCGCCATCAAATCTGACACTTTGGACAGATCCGTGTCTTTGTCTACCATTGCTGCATAGTATTTAAAATGGTTATCTGCCTGCATTAACCTAATTGATGCCAAGTTGTACTGAGCTTTACCATTCTTCGGATTCACTCTGATGGCACGTTCAAAATAAGCTGCCGACTCATCGTAACGCCCCAGCTTAAACATAATTGTGCCCAACCGGTACAACACAACTTCTTCTTCCGGTTTGAGTTCGAGCATAGCAAGACATTCCGATTCCGCTTTAACGTAATCGCCGGCCTTATAGAAATTCTCACTGGCTTCATAATGCTGACGAAGCTTTAGGATGAGCTGCTGCTTGTCTGCTTGCTCTGATGCTTGTTTTTCATAGTAGTCATCAAGATTGGGTTCGTTAAAAGCGCAACCCGAAAACACAACCATCATCATCACGACAGCGGCAATCCTAGCCATGATCAGGTACCCCATTTGTCATACCAAGCCAGCTTGGCACTCGCCTTGGTATGGTACTCGGTACCAGGAGGAAGTATCTGCGTCACCTCGCGCCACATGTCTTTCGCTTTACCGGCGTTAACATACTCCAGCCGGAGAGCCTGACGATACAGTTGCCGTGCGCGGTTGTTTTGATTTTCTATTGCAATTTTTGCCGCCACGCTGTCACCGATATCCAATGCCTTCTGCCAGTTTTCATAAGCAGTGTGGTAATCGTTATTGCCGGAAGCTTCATTACCTCGAGCGACATACTCGTCCATAACTTTAGCGGTGATAGAGCGAGTATAGGAACTTTTTCTGCCAGAAAACAGGTTCTCTTCGCGAGCCATAAAATCGGTCCAGAGGCTAAAAGCCAGATCCTTATCACCCTGACTAAAAGCAGATTGTGCCTGATTGAACTGATCTGTTAGAGATCCGATGTCCTGATTCGCTGTTACAACACGAGTGCGAGCAGCCCCTGTCACTGCGCTGTTATTGAGATAAGGCCTAAGCTGCTCAAGTGCACCGTTGGCATTACCTTGAAGATAAATTCGTTCTGCCGATACAACTGCGGATGACGCTTCACTATTAAGATTCGCTACCACCTTCGGCGCTGGCTTACTGGCGGGCTTTTTCACCTCTGGTGGAGCCGGCTCAATCGCAGCTTGCTTGGGAGCAAGCTTAGCAATATCCGCCACCTTGGCTTCCGCGCCTGTAACATTGGAAGACGAAGGCTTTCTACCGGACATAGAAATGCTCGGCGGTGGTGCGGTGGAAGTATCTGGGGACGGAGCAGCTTCGCGAACTGGGGCCTGTTGCCTGGCCGCGTTTACATTGCCACTCATTGCAGGTGTATTGGTGCGGCTATTGGCGTTAGCGGAAATAGGTGCAGCCCCTGAACCGCTACCGGCAACCATCAATCCCGAACGATTAGACTTGGTATAATAGAGATAACCTGCTGCCAGTAACATGGCGACAGCCATCATCATAAGGGTGGTTGTGAGCATTTTCTTTAACGGGCTTGGGCCGAAAGTATCGTCTGCAGCCGCTTTTGGCTCTTCACGTTTAGCGAACAGGCCGGAGCCACCCTTTTTAACCTTGGGCGAGTCAACGGTGGATTCTTCCTGGTTACTACCAGAATAAAAAGTTAAAGCGACTTCGCCAAGCTTAATAATGTCGTTCTCTTCAAGAATAACCCGTGCAATTTTATACCCGTTAACCTTAATGCCATTCAGGCTCTCAAGATCGTTTACTACAAAGCGCCCTGATTGAAACACAATTTCAGCATGGCGCCGGGACACTCCTTTGCCGTTAAGTACCAAATCGCATTCGTTGCCCCGCCCCATCACGAACGGAAACGTCGTTATGGGATAGGTTTCACCGTTGTCGGCAACCAGCGAAGCAATCGCTTCTGACGCGTCCACATCTGCGTAGACCTCAGTCCGGTCGGAATCCCAATTACCTGGAGATGTTGAAGAAGCTGCTGTCGATGTACCAAGACCTTGTTTCTTGATGTCCAGAACTGGCGTGGACTCAACTACGAAACCGTCTAAATTTTGTTTCATTCGTTTTTCCCTTGCATTTACCCACGGGCAACAACGCTACGGGTCTGAGCGCTTATTATTGTTTTTAGACTAGTTGCATTTAATCAAATATAAGCCGGTCATCCAAGTGTATTCCTGTTTGGCTTACGTTACCGTCTGCAAGCTCTAAGACGGCACATGTTCCTTTAGGAGCCACCCTGAAGCGGTTTGGAGGAACGGACTCATCAACGCCTAAGACCTTGTTTTTCTTATCAATAAACACCAGATCTATAGTGAAGCGCATTGCCAGCGTGTGGATGCTGGCGCAGGGAACAATCAACAGGCCTTCGTCTTCCTCAAGACTAGCACGGTTTAACAGCCCTATGAGCCGGGACAGAAAACTGTCCGCCACTTTAATTTTACCCAGCCCGGTTTGTATCGTAGAGCTTCCCCGGCGCAAAGCTAGTTTTCTAAAGTCAGTGAGCGCTTCTTTCATACGCGCCTCATGACATCAGAAGCTTCATCATGATGTCAGGCAAAAAGCCTGTCTCAGCCATTTTCACCACTAGAACAAACCCGATTAACATGAAAATGATAGGAAAAAGAAACATCACTAACGGCAGCAACATTTTAACAGGGGCTTTATTTGCAGCTGCCTCCGCTTCATTAAATCGCTCCACCCGCCTCTGTTCCGCTTGCATGGTGAGCACGTCAACAATTTCACCGCCGGTTTCTTCAGCTTGGTTGAGTGCAGCTACAAAATTGTGGATAGATTTTATATTCATTCTTTTGGCCAAGTCAGTTAGCGCGTCGCGCCGAATTTTACCAGCCCTTATTTCCCTCAGGAGCTTACCAAATTCCTCCTTCACTGGTCCGTCCGGCAAATTAGTAATTGCCTGCCCCAACGATGTCGAATAGTTTAACCCCGCGCGCATGGACAATACCAAAAGATCCAACAAGAACGGGAATTCTTTTGCAACCCTTCTCCTGCGTCCATTTATTTTATCGTTCAACCAGATGTCTGGGTAAAAGTAGCCCAACGGAACAATGCCCAGCATCACCAAATTCACCTCGGCGGATGAGCCGGTACCGGAACTAAATAAAAAATAGGAAATAAAAGCACCCACCACCATACAAATCAGCTTAAGTGTGAAAAACTCCTCAGTCATTATGGCGTAATTCATTCCTCCAGAACTCAAACGTAATTGTATTTTCTGATAGGTGCTTTCAGGCATTATGCCGCGCATATCACTGGAAAAGAGGCGCACAACCGGTTTAAAAATCTTATAGATAAGCGGTGGCGGATCACGCCAGTCTTCATTTTCCTTTGGCCGTGTCAGCAAAAAAAGACGGATCAGCGTAAAAACACCCATTGCCATGGCAAAAGAAATAAGCAGTATAGATGAGTATTCTAACAGCAAAGACTGCATCAGATATCCACCGTAACGATCTTGCGAATCATAAAATAAGCCATAATCCCCATCGTACACATGACAGCAAGCCAGATATAACCAAGATAGCTGGTGAACAATTTTGACATCGCTTCCGGTTCGATTTTATAAAAAACGTATCCGATAAAAACCGGGAAAAACGTGGCCAATGTTCCCTGTGCCTGCCCCATGGAGGTCAACGCTTTAATTTTGCCTTCTACTTTCGATTTCTCTCGCAAGGTTTTGGATAAGGTGTCCAGGGTTTCTGCAAGGTTTCCACCGACGGATCTGGAAATCTTTATCGCAGAATTCATCAATAGAATATCTTGCCTATCTATACGGCTAGCCAAGGCGTCCAGAGAGTCGTTTAAGTCCGTACCGACCCGATACTCCACTAATACTTGCGCAAACTCCTGCGCCAAAGGTTGAGGTTGATTCTTAACAACCTGCTGAAACGACTTAACCAGATTCAGACCAGAGCGTAACGATGATGAAATAGACGCTAACGCATCGGGAAGTTGCTCAACAAATTCATCGGAACGCCGCTTTTTCATTATCCTGAGCACCATCGAAGGGGTTACAAAAATAATAACTGCGGTAATAACTGCGAACACCATATTGGAAAAGATAAAGACAAGCGGCACCACGATCAGAGCTGAGACCAGGGTAAACGTAAAAATTTGCGAGGGATCCAACAAGACGAGAACGTCTCTCAGGCCTTTATCAACCTGGAGATAAAATTTTTGTTGGTATAGTCTAAAAAGCTGTTGAGAAAAATTCACCAGTACCCAGGTTAAGCAGAAGAACGCAATACTCACGAATACGAAGATCGCCAGCTCGCCACCGCTTTGCATCCAGCTGAAAATATCGCTACCAAATTCAGTGAACTGGTTTAGTATGCCGTCCATCAAACAGCTCCGAGCCCACTATCGAGGTCTGCAGCGGAAACGGCGAAGAGGCTTAAGTCAACATCGACCCCCTGCTCGGCCGCGTCACGGTAAAATTTAGGAACATATCCTGTTGGTCTATAATACCCACTGATCTTTCCGTGCTTATCATACCCTTTACGCACGTACTCAAAGATGGTTTCCAATTGGACCTTCTCGTCTTCAAACCCGGTTACTTCCATAATATGGGTGATTTTACGGGTGCCATCTGCTAGCCGACTTTGTTGAACTAAAATATCGACCGCTGAAGCAATTTGTTCGCGGATGGCTCGGGACGGCAAATCCACTCCAGCCATCATGACCATGACTTCCAGGCGGCTGAGAAAATCTGAAGGCGAGTTAGCGTGACCGGTTGTTAATGAGCCGTCGTGGCCGGTATTCATAGCCTGCAGCATGTCCAGCGCTTCACCGCCACGACACTCTCCGACCACGATCCGGTCAGGACGCATTCGCAGTGCGTTAATAACCAGATCGCGAATAGCGACTTTGCCCTTGCCTTCGGCATTTGCGGGGCGACTTTCAAGGGAGATAACATGAGACTGATTAAGCTTAAGTTCCGCAGCATCCTCTATGGTGATAATGCGATCTTCAGAGCTTATAAAATTGGAAAGGATATTCAGCAGAGTGGTTTTACCTGACCCCGTACCACCGGAAATTACCACGTTTTGCTTTAGCACCACCGCAGATTGCAAAAACAAACCCATATTTTCTGCAATCGATCCGTAACGGATCAAATCGGACATGAACAAATTTTTCTTGGCGAATTTCCGAATAGTAATGGTTGGACCATTCAATGCCAGCGGAGGAATAATCGCGTTTACCCGAGACCCATCCGGAAGCCGGGCATCTACCATAGGAGAACTTTCATCGATGCGGCGTCCGAGCGGCGCAACAATCCGATCGATGACGGCAAGCAATGATTGCGTGCTGGTGAAGCGGCTTTCAGATAAAACCAATCGGCCATCTTTTTCCACAAAAACGTGATCCGGCCCGTTCACCATGATTTCGGTGACACTGTCGTCGTCCACTAATGGCTCCAGCGCCCCTAAACCAACTGCCTCCGCAACGACCTGCCGCTGTAATTCATCTCTAGAGATACCGTCCGGAATAGTCTTGACATGGTCTCGGATAATCTGACGCGTAGCTTTTATCGCCTCTTCTCTCAACTCTTGGGAATCCATTTCCTGCAAGTTTGAACGCTTGCGCAGATCAAGATACTCAAGAATCAACGAATGCACTCTGCGTTTTAAGGCAATGAACTCCTCGCTTTCCTGGGTAACTGAGCTCTTGGTCGCTCGACGGTCCAAGCCGTCTTCAAATATATTCGTCTGAACCGGCGCTTTTATTATCCTGACTCCGAGATCACCGAACGCCAACTCATCGCCCGATTTAAGCGGTTGATCTTCAACAATCCGCCGCTGATTAAGCCAGGTACCGTTGGTACTATTGAGGTCTTTTAAGGTTGCGGAATGTTTCGACACGACAATCGCCGCGTGATTACGCGAAACATGGTGATCACTAAGAATGATATCGCAGTGATCCCCTTTACCCAGAACGTACTCACCGATGCCGTACTCATAGAGCATCTTGTTGTTGTTCTGATCGAATACCTCTAGCACCAACATATTAAGAAACCCCTAACAAACCCTGCTTAACTTAATCAAAGATACTGAATTTCATATCTTGCTCGGCGTCCTGGCTTAATTTTTTCGAGTAATCAAGCATATCCTTATTGCGTTTGCTATCCGGATCCACGAAATAGGGGGTAACGAATATCACAAGCTCCGTGGATTTCTGTTGAAAATCTCGGGATTTAAACAATTCACCGATAATAGGGATTGATCCCAAACCCGGAACCTTGGATATAGATTTGCTGTCTTCCGCCTGCAACATTCCGGAAATCACCATGGTTTGCCCGGTTTGCGTGTTCATCTCCATACTGGTTTTACGTGAAATGAACCCGGGTATACCCAGCACTTCGACACTGTCATCCACCGCACTCACCTCAACATTAATCTTGGTCGAAATGAATCCGTCAGGGTCAGCAATGGGCTCGAAATCCAGAATAACACCCACCTGTTTGAACTCAACGGTGAGCTCACCGTCTGTACCCCGGATAGGAATAGGGACTTCACCACCCGCCAGGAACTTTGCTTTAGAGCCACTTTTAGTAACGAGTTTTGGCTGGGCCAATACCCTGGCTATACCTTTGGTTTGCAACAAATTGATGGTTGAACCAATTTCAGTGAGCGGGTTTGTCGTTCCTTCCTCAAAACCAAAGCCAAAAAAGGACGCATATTTGTCGAAATCCAGTACGCCATGGGCTTCACCCAGTAATTCATAAAATGGCCCTGGCGCTGAAGCGGCCCAATCCACCCCGACGTTCATAAGGTCATCGCGCCGGACTTCAACCACCTGGACGTCCAACAAAATCATTGCCTGCAAACTAACTTTCGGGGTGATGACATTAAAAACAACCGTGCCCGAATTCATCTCTTTTGACAGCTTCTTCTTCATATCAGAGATAATGACAATATCCTGCTCTCTTAAAATGCGGCCTTCTATGAATATTATGCCGTTTTCCTCGCGAGCGTTCACACCTTCGACGTCTGCCAGAACTATGTTGGCTACTTCAAGAATCTGCACCCAGGAGTTATCTACTACTTTCAGTAAATAGCGACGTTGCTGCCCATTGGACTTCCAGATTCGCAAGTCGGTAACGCCCGCCTTTAAACCCGTTAATAGGATTTCATCGGGGCCGGTAGGTTGAGCGTTGGCGATATCCGGATGGCCGATAGAGACCCGGGTGACGCCCGGATACGGCATTAATCGGGTTTGCCCCTGAATAATGTTGACCGTATTAACGTAATTGTCTTCCGCGTGCGCAAGGGAGAAACAAAACAAAAGCTGCACAACTAAAACAAATGAACAGTACTTCCCCAAACCAGACAGATTCATACTACTTTACCCTTGCTATTATTTATTATTATGAACGCTTACCGCCACGAATAAGCTCGAACCCGTAACCGTTATTCTGGGGGGGCGGTGGTGGCTTAGCGGCTTTTGGTTGCTGCGGAATGTCGACAAGATTATCGAGCGTGACATAATCTTCGAAGCGATCGCTTCCATCCTCAGGACGCCGCATCAGCAACGTAATATCCCCGACAGATTGAGCGTGTATAAGGCGGGTGGCGTAGAGAGGGGAAACGCCCAGCGTAATTTCACTATAACGTCGCTGACTCTCATCGGGCACGCCGTCATCCAAATCGGAGCCCGTTGCCAGCACTCTTAGGTTCTGAGCTAACGGTACAGTTCGGGTATCCTCCCCGTCCTTTAGCGTGATCATTAAATCAATGGTATCCCCCGGAGACAAAAAACCGGAAAAGGTATCCTGCGTGCTAACGGGGATCGTAATAGCGCGCTCGCCCTCTTTCAGAAGACTGGACAAGCCTTCAACTTTTGCCTGACTGATATGCACTGCCAAGATAGGCTCTCCGCTACGCACAGGGTGCACAATCGGCATTCCTTCAATCTGGGAAAATTGACCAGGTGATATTGCTTCTCCCGGCACATAGATCTTTGGGATCTTACGGATGGAAGCGGTTTCGGTGTTGACGGTATCACCTAATTTAAGATCCCGCTTAGCCACTACAACTTCGATGGACTCACGCTCAGCCTCGAAGTTGGATTTATAGGATTTAATTTCCTGATTTATATGGTTCGTGGATAGATACCAACCTGCACCACCAGCTAACAAGGCACACAGTAACAACAATATGCTGGTTTTATTATTAGACTTCATCTGGGGCTACCTACTATGGCTGATAAACATCTTGCGCAAACTTATGCTGTTTATCATTGAGTGCGTTTATCACGGAAGGTGCGGACTTTTGCGTTTCTGTCGTATACATCATAAGTCCGCCATCGTACTCTTCGGAATCGTTGGTTCCCCAATATCCCGTGTCTCCCATGAAGGCCCACCATAATGACGCCATGAGCGTCAGCGTGACGACCATGTACTCAACCATCATTCCACCTTTATTTTTTTTTGTTTTCATGGCAATAATTATTTTTATAAGACTATTTTAACCAGTGTATAAGGGCTTGGCTAAAACTACTATTACGTCCTTGTAACCCCTTGATGGTCAACTGTAACAGTTCTCCCTCCCTTTGGAAACTTGTCACAGAACCGGCCCCGTTCTCTGAGCGCGAATATTTAACCCAGCTGTCATTGGTAAGCTGATCCAGATAGTAAGCTTCGAGTTGTTTCCAAGGCAATTTAGAATCAACCGTCAATGTCTCCGATCTGCGACCCGTTTCTATTGTCTCTACTTTATTGGCCACCCTGGATTTTGGTGCTAGCGGCAAGCTGCTATTCATATCGGACTTATAGTTCAAAGGAGTTGGTGACACTACTAATTTCCCATCGACCACATCGCCTTTTTGCGAGAACTGCACAGAATACAAAAAGCCATCCAATTCATACGATAAAATCTTAAGATCACCGACATTTCGTTGCCGCAACTTACCATGCCCTTTCATTTTCCATTCGGAAAGGTAGTATTTTTCCAGCTCTTTCTTCTCTCCGGAATACGAGAACAAGCGTACAGACATAGGTATATTATTTACTGCCATATGCTCGCCAACCCAATACCACTGGGCACCGGGTATTACGTCCAGTATCGGCAGCTGGACTTCAAGGGGGTCCCTGGCTTTGGCATACGCAATGGAAGATATAAAAATCAGAACTAAAAACAGATATTTAGAACACAACAATGGTCACAACCAGATAGACAGTTATAAATGGAGAAGGAGTTATAACAATTAGCTTTAACTATAGCTTATTCATCATAGGGTTCCAGTAAGGAAACTGGCAGCGCCACGGACTGTTCAGGAGAAACGGTAGAGAATGAATTCGCATCGCTATCCGGATCAGAATACAACTTTTCATCTATTTCGCCAAATTGATTCCTGAGCAATCGTGCGCCGCCGTTGTTCTGTAACCAGGTTCTTAGTTTAGTCAGCCCCTGTGGACGTGAATCCTTTACCCGCCCGGTGAATTGATCTTCACTGCTGGCTGCCCAACTATCTGAAATCAGGGCATACGAGGTCGAGAGACGCGGATCTCCTGGGGCAAACTCGCCTGCGAATGCAGAGTTACCATCAGCACGAACAGGCACAGACAATTGAGCCGTGACAGATGTGTCCAGCTCAATTCCACCTCGCCCGCTCATCCAGCTGGACTCACCACTGCGCCTGTCGAGGAAGCCGCTTAAGCGTTGCTGGTCATCGGCAACGTCATCGCTATCGGCCGCGGCCGTCAATCGCACACCCTGTTCAATGTCAAAATTACTTTGGTTTGATTGCCAATCTCTCCAATCTCGGGAATAGTTGCCATCCTCAGCCCCGAAACCCGACCCACCGTTCACAAAAAATCGACGGGTAACTTCCTGACTGAACCCATCAGCGCCGCCAGCGACTCTCTGTTGATAGGTGGCCCCATCATAGGCCAAACGCTCCCAGGCAACATAACGAGCGGCCTCATGAGTGGTAGATTGCATATTTAACATCTGAGCAATCGCAACGAAGCCGATAATCACGGGCACCATCCAAACCATTGCTACAATGAATTCCGATATTGCTTGTCCACGCTGCTTATGGTGACGCATATCCAAACCCTCAAACATCATTACTACTGAACCAGTCGAACCTGCCAGAACGGATTAAGCAGATTCGCTTGTTCACGTTGGCCGTTCGCCGTTTGTTTGAATCCCACATTGTTGGTAGCGCAATTCGAATTACTGGCATAGCAATCCGGCCGCTCGTAAAATATTTCTGCTCTTGAGATAGCGTAAATACTCTTATCCGGCTCGCAAAATTTCTCTTTTGCGTCCAGCGTCGTCATATCATTTTTCCAATTTGCACGTGGCTGGCCGTTGTCATCATTACCGATACCATCTGAACAATTACTTTGCTCCAAAAAAGCGGTCACGTACGCGCTCCTTTGGCTTGAGTTCAAAGCGGCAAAACGCTGGATACTGTCGTAGTTGGCGTTTCGTAGCTCACTGCAGCGGATTTCCGAGTTATCACACAAACCCGCCCACCGGAGCAACATGACATTCAGCCAGGTCATTGTATTAGCAAAACTACGGATAGCTGAAGTGGCATCACTTGAATAGTCGAATGTGTATTGCGCATCCAGATTTAACGTGAGCGTATCGTCTTGCGCCACCCAATTCATCTGATTATTCCGAAACTCAATGGTGGTTTGACCTTCCCTGGTGCCGGTGCCCCAAAGCTGGCCGCCGGATTCGACATTGTACCCAGCCACGTTACGGTCATTAATCCAGATGCCGCCGGCGAAGTTATTAGGGTCTTTATAGGTACTTTCGATGGCCGCAATTAACAACCCGTTGTCGCTCACAGAATCCGGCTCGGTGTTCCTGCTATTACCATCCAGGCCGTCACAGAGTTCTCCCCTGCTCCCATCAACTATCCGGCCATCGCCGGGAGTTGGGCCGGCAGGACTGGCGAATAAAATCATCCGACAGATACTTTCATTCATGGATTGGGCACTGTTGATTGCCGCGATTGCTGCTTCTGATGGCTCATCCTGGTTACTAAATGAGGCAAAGGTGGCCGGATCGTTTACCCGGATTGGTGAATTAGGTTGTGCTTCGTATGTCTGCGCTATAGCGGACATCGTATCATCCAAAACCGTTCTATTATTTGAGTCCCGTTTTATTAAATCGGCAAAGGCCTGGTTCTGGAAGCCAGAATATTTGTCGTTATTAACGTCGTACAATACGATCATCATCCCGGCAACCCACTCGGACAAATCCATTACGCCTTGCAGCGCCTGAGCTCCAGCTGCTTCAGTAAAGAATGGGAATAGCTGCTTGTAGACCGAGCTGACCAGCCCCCCAAGTTGGCCACCGCTGTTAAAACCTTCGTCAAATACCTGCCCCAACACCTGCATTTCGACTTCGTAGCTGAACAAATGCCCGATTGCCACCTCGTTGGCAATCATGGCCCGGTTGGTGTACGCCATGAAATTAAGATTGCGGGCGGCAATTTGCGCACCTGAGTAGGCCGCAGAATCAGCAGCATTAACAAGATTGATTTTCTCGTTAACTGCCCTGCCAGAATTGAACATAAGGAAAAACATCACGCCGGCTACAGCGAACAACGCAATAGCAAGCACCAATGCCTGTCCGTGCTGGGTACTAGATGTCAGGAATTTGTTTCGTCGATACACACCACAAACCTTTATTATTGTGTTCTAGGCTGTGTTTGAAGGGGCATATTGCCCCTTCATATTACTTCTACCGGATCGGCCAGAAGTATTTATCTTCACTTAAAAGCATTAGCGCTTAGTTGTCCAGCGCGTCGTTGTTTCCAGCGTAGTTGGTCAAGCTGGAAGTTGCGTTGTCTCGGGCCGTGCCACTAAGGGTATCGGCTTCGCCACGAATGGTTTCCGCATCACCACCAGCCATTTCACTTGCGAAAGCAGCCATGGTTGTACGCAATGAACCACCCATGAAACCCATTGCCGCGATGCCGGCAACGGCGAGCAGACCTACAATCACCAGGTACTCAGACATGCCCTGGCCGGTAATTTTCTTTGATGAGAATTTGCGAGTGTTTTTAGTTTCCACAGGATTAGCCCCTTTATATTTGTTTTGTTGTGTTCTTTAGGTTGGACCACTTCACGCATCCGAATTACCCAGATTACAAAAGCACATTAAACAAAGTTCCGCTTGATGTATCTTTCGAATAACGTTTGGTTCTCTCGTTTATTGCCCTTTCATAATACGGTTGTTCGGACGTCAGCTCATGCAAAGTTCGCAAATGTAGACACGAACTGATTGCGACTATACTGCTTTATAGGGCGATTCATAGTCAATACTCGCTTTACAAAACAATAACGTTTTTCCGACGAACGTTCTATAGAAGCCCCCAAAGTGACAAAAGCATGACACAGTTCACCCTGTTCGTTGAACTCTTTGCGTCAGATTCCGGCTCCAAGCGGGTTACCTTAATGCAACCGCAGCCGCGTTGCGTACTCAGTGTTTGCGTGTACAATATTATGAGACCTAAGAAAAACAACTTTTTATTCTATCTGAACACTGCGAAAGGCCTTTCCATTATATGAATCTTACCTGGTTGTTTTCATGGCGCTCTAAGAAGCAGCAAGATAAGCCGAACGACTCAGAACCTAAGCAGCAGCCAAAGCGTCAACCGACAGGGGCGCAACGCAAAGCCGCTCCCGGCAACAACCCAACCAATCGAACGCCTCAGCCAGCCGCCGCCCCGAGGCCACCGGCTCTGACTGAGCGGCCGTTCGAAGTGAATCTGAACATCGGACGATATCGCATGGAACCGTTTACAGAGGGCGGTATCTGTGTGGTGATGAAAGGCATCCCGCTTGAGCAGGGCAAACCCAAACTGGCCGTTAAGCTGGTTCGGGAGCAATGGCTTAATCATCAAGCAGTTAGACGGCAATTCACCACCGAAAGCCAGATTGTAAGAGAACTGCATCATCCTCAATTACCGAAATACCGGTCACGAGGCCTGATTGATGGCAAAGCGTATTACGCTTATGAATTTATTGAAGGTTTTCAGTTAATCAACCTTTCCCAGGAACAGCAACGATTTCCACCCGCACTGGTGAAAGAGATCGCCAAAGACCTGGTCTCCCAACTGCTTGAACAACTGCATTTTCTGCACACCAGCTTGAAGCCGGTGGTTCATGGTGATATCAGCTCCGAAAACATCCTGATCGATTCAAAACAGAAGATTTATCTGGTGGATTTCGGATGTTCCCATTTCCAGAAGCAAGCCAGCCGGGAGTCATATCAGTGGTTGGCCAAGCCGTCCTTTATTTCCCCCGAACAAGCCCGCGGCGACCGTTGGGATCATCGCAGCGATCTCTATCAGGCAGGAATCCTATTGTTTGAGCTGTTACGAAACCGGCGCTGGAATGAAGGTGGTAGCAAGCGGGAAAAGGTGTTGTTTGCTGCCTCAAATGAGCGTAAAGCCGATGATTTCCTCACTGACGTTACGGACGCCAAGACCTCGTCATTCGTAGCGAAGATGCTGGATCCGGATCCCGGCATGCGTTTTCAGAGCGCCAAGGAAGCGCTAATCGCACTGCGAGAATAAAGTAAGGCCTGAGCCCTACTCTATTCTCACACCATTGTCGAAGCGACAGGGTGTATCCGCATTATCCATGGTACACACACCTTGACCATGCAATGCATTTTTCTGGAATCCACCCACATACTTGCTTCCGTCTGGCCAGGTAAATACACCGCGCCCTTCGCGCACGCCTTCATTGAACTCACCCGTATAGATTTCACCGGAGGTCCAGCTTAGTTTGCCTTTGCCTGTGCGCTTACCCTGTTCGAACTCGCCGTCATAGATACGACCATCGGCGAACGTCAGTGTACCCTGGCCGTCCATTACCCCCCGGTCAAACTGGCCTTCATATCGATTTCCACCCGGCCATTCTTTAATGCCTTTGCCTTGGGGTAAACCGTTGCGGAATTCGCCCTTATAAACTTCACCCGACGGCATCTGCATAGTACCTTCGCCCCAGGGCAGATCGTTCTTAAATTCACCCTCATAAACAGAGCCGTCAGCCAAAGTTTTACTGCCTGCGCCTTTGCGTTTGCCGTCAACGAATTCGCCATCGAATACTTCGCCGTCAGGGGAAATCAGTTTGCCCTGACCGGTTTGCTTGCCGTCCTGGAACTGGCCGATGTACTTTCTTCCATCCGGCCAGGTATAGGTTCCGCTGCCGTCTTTTTTGCCGTCACGGAACTCTCCCACGTAGACGCGGCCGTCGGCCCAGGTATACGTTCCTATCCCGTGTTCTTTGCCCTGGGAAAAATTACCCTCGTAGGTGCTGCCGCTAGCCCATCGGTAAACGCCACTGCCATGAAACTGGCCATCCTCCCAGTCACCGGTATAAACATTGCCCCGGGAATCCGTGAGCGTGCCCTGCCCCCACATGACATCGTTACTCCACTGACCTTCATAGCGGGAGCCATTGGGCCAAATATAGATACCATAACCAGACTTGACGTCGCCCTCCAGCTCTCCGCCATATTGGCTACCGTCTTCGAGGGTCGTCATATCCGGAAGGTCGGCCTGAGCAGGAGCGGAGTCGCTGCTTTCCTTAGCTTCCACCCCGTGAGCGCTATTTTTGGAATCGGTGTCATCCGCTTCTGAGCAGCCTAATATTAAAAATGCTGACAATACAAACACATAACGACTGCACCTTATTAACTTACGAGGCACGTATTTCTCCCGTCTTTCTCATGTTCATCGTATTTATTCTGTTGAACCATCACTGTTCACCAGAAACTCTTCATGACCATCATCCCATCCGGCTTCCCAACTCGCTGACAGCACTTCCAGCTCGAATGGTGAAGAACGCGCAACGCTGCCCTTCAACCCTTCTTTGTGTCCCAACTCATAGGCTTCATCCAAGCCTACATGCCATTGCAATTTTTCAGAATCATCCTCAGTCGATTCGACAAATGACCGGTCGACCTCTTCGGCTATAGAGCTTTGACTTTGCGGCTTATTACCCGAAAAATAGCCCCCCATATTACTCAACAATTTCTGCGAGTCGTCCAAAATATAATATGTTGCCGGCACCAGCACCAAACTTACCAAGGTGGCGAATAACACACCAAAAGCGATTGAAACTGCCATCGGAATAAGAAACTGTGCCTGTAGGCTGGATTCCATCATCAGCGGTACCAAGCCACCGAATGTCGTCAGCGAGGTCAGCATTATCGGGCGGAAACGAGCCACCCCTGCTTTTCGGATTGATTCCTGAAGGCCGATACCTTTTTCCTTGTTGCGGTTCATAAAATCAACCAGGACCAGGTTATCGTTTACCACAATTCCGCTTACAGCGATCATGCCCACCAAAGACCACAAGGTGATTTCCATTCCCGCAATCAGGTGTCCGACCAATGCCCCTATTATTCC
>Ga0208570_1000259_pt1 | contig 22419 bp, 19 predicted proteins | sample DeeseametaMP1202_FD_184192 | JGI IMG/M metagenome (GOLD analysis project Ga0208570, IMG submission 184192) | Marine microbial communities from the Deep Indian Ocean - MP1202 (SPAdes) | ecosystem: Environmental > Aquatic > Marine > Oceanic | place: South Indian Ocean | collected 2011-03-08
TACTTAAACAGGCAGCTGAATATGAAAAGCTGCTGGAAAAACTCAATGTGATGGCAGATTTTGAAAAACGGCGTGAATCTATTCTTTCACAAGTTAAAAAGCTGGAGCAGAAACACGGTTTTGAAGTCGAGTTGGAGGAAAGACTGCTGACAGAAGTTACGAACCTGGTAGAGTGGCCCACTGTTCTTTTAGGTGATTTTGAAAAGGATTTCCTGGGATTGCCAAGTGAAGTGCTTGTAACCAGCATGGCGGTCCATCAGCGATATTTTCCGGTTTTCCAGAAAAATGAAGATAATAAAACAGGAGAAAAAAAGTTGCTTCCTAATTTCGTAACAGTACGCAACGGAGACGAAAGGGCTCTTGAAACTGTACGGCGCGGAAATGCAAAAGTTCTGCGTGCACGACTGAGTGATGCACGTTTCTTTTATTTGAATGACCAAAAAAAAGCTCTGTCTGATTTTCAAACAAAAGCAGATAATGTCGTATTTTTTCAGCAGCGTGGCTCGCAGGCTCAACGTGTTCAGCGTATTGCAGAACTCAGTGTTTATATCGCACATGCTTTAAATCTTTCAAAAGCTCAGAAAAAACAGGTTCAGCGAATTGCGGAACTGAGCAAGTTTGATCTTGGAACGCGGATGGTTACTGAGTTTCCTGAATTGCAGGGAGTGATGGGTGAAAATTATGCTAAATTGAAAAATGAACCTGCTTTGGTTTGCAGCGGAATCCGGGAACACTATTATCCGCGCACTGCAAAAGATTCACTGCCGCAAAACCTGGAAACAGTTGCAGTTGCAGTTGCCGATAAACTTGATATGCTGAACACCGCTTTCTCGTTGGACATGATTCCAACCGGTGCTGCAGATCCGTTTGCATTAAGGAGAACAGCACAGGGAATCATCCAGCTTATTTTGGGATCCGGTATTTCACTTGGTCTGCATGATCTTACTTCAGAAGCAATTCGTCTACTTGATGCCCAGCAGAAATTGGGACTTGACCGCTCAAAACTACAGCAGGAATTAATTGAATTTCTTCTTCAGCGCCAACGCTGGTATATGCAGCAACGTAACATCCGCTATGATTTAATTGAGGCAGTTCTCCAGTTCCGGCCGTCAGAGAGAGCAGAAAGCAAAGCTTTACCAGTTGAGCAGCTTCAATTAGCTGAGTTTTTGGGGAAACATCTTGAAACAGATATTTTCAAAAGATCCGTTGAAGCAATCGTTCGTGCTGCAAATATCAGTTACAAATATCCAAAGAAAATTGCCAAAAATATGGATCAATCTGCTTTGAAACTGACTGAAGAAAAAAACTTTTTCACTGCTCTGCAGCCCATTCTCAACTCTGATCAGCAAGCCCGCTGGAATCCGGAAAACTACTTGAAACAACTGCATGCAATTGAACCGGTCGTAACCCGTTTTTTTGAAGATGTTATGGTCATGGACGAAGATCCGGTGAAATGCGGAAATCGGCTTTGGCTGTGCAGTCAACTGGCAGAATGGTCCGGACGGCATCTTGATTTGCGGGCCATTGTTTTTGCCTGAAACTATTTTAGCCCTAAGAACACTAAGAAAAAAACTCTCTAAAACTATGAAACTCTTTTTACTCAGTGCCTTCTTTGCCTTTATAAATACTTTGGCACTTTGAAACTCTGAAACTTTTGCAACTATGTGCCTTAGTGCCTTAGTGCCTTAGTGCCTTCTTTACCTTTTTTAAAACTTTGAAACACACGCCTGCATTCGGCATCCTTGCCCTTCATTTTTTGATTTTCGCTATAGTTAATCAAAATTTGAATCCACATCCGGATATGCTTGACCACTGGGTCTGGTCGCGCTACCTGAGCTTTTCTTATTATGAGCATCCACCGATGATTGCCTGGCTCATTCGTGGTATAACCTTCATTGGCGGAAATAATGAAACTGCTCTTGAGCTCGGTTCACAACTGGTTACTCTAAGCATACTGACTTTAGTCTATGCCGGCACATTTCGTTTGTACGGAATTAAACCTGCCCTGGTAACCCTGCTTATTTTATGCAGTATGCCGTATTTCACTCTGGGCAGCATTTTTCTGCACATCACCCAGCCTTTTTTGATTTTTTGGATTCTGGCTCTTTTTCTGCTGATTCGTTTTCATCAGCAGCCTGCTAATAACTGGCTGCTTTGGATTGGAGTTGCGGCAGGATTTGGTGCACTTTCAAAGTACATAATGCTGCTTTTTTACGCAGGACTTTTTCTACATCTGCTGCTTTACCACAAAACACGTAAAGATGTCTTGAATCCCTGGTTTTATTTTGCAGGAATGCTGTCACTGCTCATCTTTATTCCGGTAATTATCTGGAATGCACAACACGACTGGGTTTCATTCCGCTGGCAGCTGGAAAAAGGTACTTCCGGAGCAGATTTTGGTGAAAACACATTGGCTTTTACAGTTGGACATTTGCTCCTGTTTTCTCCACTTTGGGCGCTGATGGGAGGCCTGGGTATCTGGTGGCTGCGGGACCGTCTGGTTGAAGCAAGAAGTCCCGAATCAGTGATAACGGTGATTTCTATCTTTCCGCTGCTCTTTTTCACAGTCATGAGTCTCAAAGGAACCATCTCGGATCCACACTGGGCAAACCTGGCATATCTAGGAATTGCAATTATGCTGGGTAAGGAACTGCTAAGGCGTTTCCAAAAGAAAACACTTTATGTTTTATTGGCATCTGGATTATTAATCAATGTGGCCCTGACCGGAACTGTTGTTACTCACGCACTAAATCCATTGTTTGACTGGATGCCCTATGAACTGAAGAACTATGATTATTTAAAGAATAATAATGTCCCACAGGCTACTTTGGAAAAACTGAGGAATAATGACGAGCGTCTCTACAGCATGGGTCAGTATCGCCTGCATTTAAAGCAAATCCTTTCACCGGCTGAGATTGAGGAATACGGCGGATTAATCCAAAAAACCGCCATGGATATTTCCTCTGACCGGCTGACCAGGGTTCTTGAATGGGACAAAACTGGTGAACAACTGCAGCAGTTGCTGGTTCAAAATGGAATTCCTCAAATTGCTTTCATAGTTTCACGTGAGTATCAGTTAAGCGGTGCTTTGTCTTTCTATCTGCCACACCAACCCTGGCCGCACAGTATTGAAAAACCGGAACGTAATTTGTGGAGTCCGTTGGATGAAGTAAAAATGGGCCCCAGTATTTTCGTTTGTGAATTACAGGAATGTCAGGGTGGGGTAGTCGATTTTTATGAACGGTTTGAAATGCCGCTGCGTTATTTAGGAGAAATCGAAACCCGCAGGTATGACAGAATGGTTCGCAATTTACAGGTATATGAGCTCATTCCCTGAGCTTCCCACCCCTACCGGTTGATGTTCATACCTTTGATCCATGAAGCGGAACATTTTGGTATGTAATGGTTCCACTCTAAATGGAGTTCTGGAAATAACCTGTAAGAGGGGCTTTGAATGAGGAAACGTCCGGTAGCCCCGAACTCCGTTTCGGGGAACTATGTCTCCGAATATGTTTTCCTTTTACCCAAATGGTTGCTTGTGCACAAACGTCCATGGCCAATCTTCAGGTTTGTCTGTGGAATCGTGTTTTAGTGGATTTTCAATGATGTACCTCACATGTTCCTCAAAATCCTTGGAATTGCGCAGACGGTGATCCAAAAAACGCGGTTGCTAAATCTCCCCCAGCTTCGGTTCATGTTCCCGACGTTGATGCCACATTCGTTTTTTTACGGATCCAATGACCTTGCCAAGATGTCCTGAAAGCGGCCGTAAAATACAATGCCAATGATCTGGTAAAATTGTTAATGCGCCTACACGAAAAGGATGAATCTTCCGTTCTTCCCGGAAGCATTGCATTAACAAATTGGCATTTTTCTCTTCTCTCAACCAGGGATCTCGCCCAAAGGTGACTACCGTAACAAAATACCATTGGTTTTCTTCATGCCACCGTTGAGGAATATTCGACATTGTAAAATCAATTGTAAGATGTGTTTGTTGGGAATAAACAAATGTCGGAAGAATGTCAAGGTCTCCCCCGATACGGAGATCGGGGCTACCGGTTGATGTTCATACCTTTGATCCATGAAGCAGAACATTTTGGAATGTAAAGGTTCCACTCTAAATGGAGATCGGGGCTACCAAATTTTTACAATGGATTTTAATAGGTACCTATAAATCATCCCCGATACGGAGATCGGGGCTACCTTTCAAGAATAATGAATGAAACAGTTTGGTAGCCCCGAACTCCGTTTCGGGGGGAACGCCTTCACACTACAAAGCATCATCGAGTTCAAGATGCAGATCGGCTGCATTAATATCTTTTATTTGTTCAATTTTCATCCGTGCAGCCGAAGCAATTTTCTGGGCATCACTAATACGCATTTCCACATCAAGAAGAATGTTAACCTGCACAGTCAGTTCCTGATTCAAGTAGTGGCAGTAAATGTGGGTTATGCCCTCAATTTCAGGAATTACACTCAGGGCTTTTTTGACATCATTTTCTATTTCACTTTGAGGCCGCATCAGCACTATTTTTTGCGGATCTTCCGTGCCTTCCGCCTCAAAAAAATCATCTTCTGCATCGACATGCACGAGTACTTCGTTAACAGCAGGCAACTTTTCTAAAATACCCAAACGCACTCTTTCCGCCACCTGATGTGCTGCGGAAATGCTCATCATGCTGTCCACTTCAATGTGTAAATCCACCAGCAGATGCGGCCCCATTCTTCGTGCCCGCATTTCGTGATAATGATCCACTCCTTCGATTCCAGACAGGATCTGCCCTAACTCACTGATGACTTCTTCCTCCGCCGTCTCATCCGTCAGTTCGCGTATACTTTCATAACCAATGTTTATTCCAGTTTTTATAATCAGACCTGCAACCAGTACTCCGGCGATTGGATCCATTAATGGAAGTCCCCATTGCGCTCCTCCGATTCCGACGAGTGCCGCCACAGAAGATATTGCATCCGAGCGGTGATGCCACGCATTTGCGAGCAAAATGCGGCTTCCGGTTCGCCTGGCAACCATTCTTGTGGCATGATAAAGCACTTCTTTAACGGCAATTGCAATTCCCGCCATCCAAAGTGCAATTGTTCCAGGCACCTCTGGCGAATCCATTTTATTAAAAACATGCCAGGCCACTCCGATTCCGGTAAATAGCAGTAGAAGCGCAACAATAAAAGTGCCGACAGTTTCAAATTTTCCGTGTCCGTAGGGATGATTTTTGTCTTTCGGAATTCCTGACATGCGCACCGCCCAGAGCGTGATCCCGTCAGAAAGCAAATCCGAAACAGAATGACCGGCATCCGCGATCAAGGCTGATGAATTTGCAATAAAGCCGATGAAGCCTTTGGCGAGTGCCAAAAGAAGATTTGCCAGCAGACCAAGCCAGGTAACTTTTAAGGCATCTTTTTCCGTGAGATCAGTTGTTTGCATTTCTTAAAAATTATTTTTTAGTTCCCGCAATGTCCGAAATACTTCTTTTTCTGATAGGTTGTGTCCTGGTTCCCTGGACGTAACGGTTGCGCAAATTTCGGCTGAGGAGCAGCGCATAAACGGATTTGTCCGGCGCTCCTCTGCCAAAGTCGTGGGAGTGGAAAATTTACCGGATGAACGCAGAGCCGTAACGGCAGCAAGTTTTTTATTAATTTCCGTATTTCCTGTTTCTACGCTCAAAGCAAAGCGCAAATTGGCTGCAGTGTATTCGTGTCCGAAATACAGTTCAGTATCGTCCGGAAGTCCACCGATTTGAATATTAAGCGAATCATGCATTTGCTCAGGTGTTCCTTCAAAAAGACGTCCGCAACCTGCGGCAAACAAAGTGTCTCCGGTAAACGCGGTCTTGCCAAACACAAAAGTTATGGCTCCTGAAGTATGTCCCGGATTGTGCAAAAAAGTTCCGTTTTGCTCCCCAAAATGTACCTCATCTCCGCTTTTCAAAAATACAGTTTGTTCCGGAATCCTCCCGCGGTCGGATTCATAGCCGTAAATTATTAACTCCGGATATTTTACCTTTAACTCTTTATTCCCACCCACATGATCCCAATGGTGATGCGTGTTAAGAATCGTTGTCAATTCCACGCCCTGCTGCTCAATTGCTTTTTGCACAGGAGCTGCTTCTGATGGATCAACAACGGCTGCCTGCTGCGTTTTTGGGCAAATCAACAAATATGCGAAATTGTCCTCTAAACAGGGAATAGTTACTATTTCCATGAAAATTCCTTAATTTGGATGTTTTGGTTTAACTGATACTACTTTTGTTTGCAGGGTACCATCTTCCATTCGCACCTGCAATTTATCTCCGGAGTGAACCTCTTTTACAGATCGTAATGATTTACCTTTGTTATCCAGCGTTACACTGTAACCTCGATGAAGAACTGAAAGCGGGCTGAGGCTGTCCAGCAAATCCATCTGCTGCTGCACCGAGTCGCTCAGCTTGATTTGCAAAAGACCAATGGCGCGTGTTAAACGATCCTGCAGAAGGTTCAGGCTATGCTGCTGTGTTTCCAATTCACGTCCGGGGCTAAGCAGAAAAAGTTTTTCCGCAATACCGGAAATCCGATTACGCAAATTTTCCAGCTGACGCTTTGTTCTTTCGCGCAGCAAAGAATCCAGGTCATCCACGCGCTGAGCATGTTGCTGCAGCATGGCATCAGGCGAAGCTAATCTCAGGCGTACAGCTTCAACATATTCCCTGAGCCGGTCAAGCTGCTGCTGCATTGTTCGCTGCAGCCGCTCCTGTTTTTGACTGACAGTATGCTCTAAATCCTCTTTTTTAGGCACAGCCAGTTCCACTGCTGCAGACGGAGTTGGTGCACGCAGATCACTAACAAAATCGGCAATCGTAAAATCGGTTTCGTGTCCAACCGCAGAAATGACAGGAATATCAGATGAAAAAATCGCCCTTGCCAGTTTCTCATCGTTAAATGCCCACAAATCTTCTATAGAACCGCCGCCTCTGCCGACAATCAAAACGTCTATCTGCTGTGAATCACGAAGAGTGTTCAGGTGCTGAATTGCTTCCACCAGACTTGGTGCTGCCATTTCACCCTGTACCTGAACTGGAAAAAACAAAACCGGAATTCCATCAAAACGGCGCTCCAGAACAGTCAGCATATCATGAATTACTGCACCCGTGGGTGAAGTCACAATTCCAATTCTTCGAGGTAAAAAAGGTATGGACTGCTTGTGTTCCGCAGCAAACAAGCCTTCTGCATCAAGTTTGGCTTTAAGTTGTTCAAAGGCCAGCTGAAGAGCCCCCAAGCCTTTTGGTTCCATTGAGGAAACCATGACCTGATATTCGCCGCGCTGCTGATAAACAGTGAGGTGTCCTCGCACCACTACTTCCAAACCATCTTCCGGTTCAAAACGCAAACCGGCTGCAGCGTTCCGGAACATCACACCACGTATTTGTGACTGATCGTCCTTGAGACTAAAATACCAATGTCCCGAGGCAGCCCTCTTTACATTTGACAGCTCACCTTCCACGGTCAATGAGCGAAATTTGCCTTCCAACAGCAGCGAAATCTGGCGGGTGAGCTGTGAAACTGTGAGCGGTTTTTTTTCCTGCTTAGATGCCGGATTCTGGGGATCCTGAGTTCTTTGAGAAATATGGGGAATTGAAGGATTTGAAATCGGCGCTTCTTTTTTGGAGTTTTCGTCTTTTTGGGGAGAATCTACTTCAAAAGGAATCTGCATGATATTTTCCGAATAAAATCACTCAAACCAGGTTAAGCAGCTGTTCCTGCATCACTGTTTCCGGAGCAGGTTGACCTGTCCAAAATGTAAAAGCGTCACAACCCTGGTAAAGCAACATGCCCATACCGTTTATGGCAGGGATGCCAAGCTCTTCTGCCTGCTTGAGAAGTCTTGTTTGTGGAGGACTGTAAATGAGATCAGCCAAGTGCTTTATTTTACGACATTGACTCAAATCCAATGGACTTGAATCTGTCTCCATTCCGACAGTAGTCGTGTTAACCAGCAAATCTAAAGGAGTTTCGAGTATTGTTTTTACAGAAACGGATTTTAACTGAGTATCCGGAAATTTTTGAGAAAATTCTGTCACCAGGCTTTCTGCACGTCCGACTGTACGATTATGAATAAAAATGCAGGATGCTCCTGCATCTGCAAGTCCTGCAAGCACAGCACGGGCAGATCCACCTGCTCCAAGCAGAGCAATCGATTTGTGTTTTGGAGAAAAATTTAATGTTTCCAGCGAGCGGATAAATCCGGAAACATCTGTGTTTGTTCCAATGAGACGTCCCCGCATATTTTTTATCGTGTTGACTGCACCAATCAGTTGCGCAAGCGGTGAGATTTCGTCAAGACAGGAAATTACAGAGCTTTTATGCGGAACTGTAACATTGACTCCATGAATATTCAAGGCCCTGATTCCAGCAATTGCCTGCGGGATCTGCTCCGGTTTTACTGAAAATGCAAGATAACGGGCATCTATTTTCAATGCGTCAAATGCCGCATTTTGCATCAGCGGAGAAAATGAGTGTTCCACAGGACAGCCGATGATTCCGTATATCCTGGTCCTGCCGCTTAGTATTTCCGTCATTCCAACTCATTAAAACGTGCTGCGAACAAGTCAACAATAGATTTCAGGGCTTCGTCCTCTTTTTTTCCATCTGCACTTAGTTTGAGAGTAGTGCCTTCGGTGGCTCCAAGCATCAGTACCTCCATAACAGATTTTGCGTCAGAGTTTCGCTCATCCATAGTCAGGCGAATGTCACAAGGATATTCATTGGCCATTCTTACCAATTGAGCTGCAGCACGTGCGTGAAGCCCAAGACGATTAATGATCAAGATATCCTGACTTACCATGAATTATAATCCAGCCTGTATTTTCAATTCATTTGCCTTGTCCGTCGCTTCCCAGGTGAATTCCGGAATCTCACGGCCAAAGTGTCCGTATGCGGCAGTTTTTTGATAAATCGGTCGCAGCAGGTTCAAGGCCCGGATCAGTCCTGCCGGTTTTAATTCAAAATTATTGCGAATCAATTCAATAATTTTTGATTCATCAATCTTGTTTGTTCCAAAAGTTTCAACAGAAACAGAAACCGGCTCAGCAACTCCAATCGCATAAGCCAATTGAACTTCACAGCGTGAGGCAAGTCCTGCCGCAACTACATTTTTTGCTACATGACGTGCTGCATATGCAGCCGACCGATCAACCTTTGAAGGATCTTTTCCTGAAAATGCGCCTCCACCGTGACGTCCCATTCCACCGTAAGTATCAACAATAATTTTGCGTCCCGTCAAACCGCAGTCACCCTGCGGACCACCTATCACAAAGATACCTGTAGGATTTATGTGATACTGTGTTGAATCATTCAGGTATTTCTCAGGTATCACATGACTAATCACATTTTTCTTTATGTCTTCGTGCAGTTGAGACTGACTCACTTCTTCCGCATGCTGAGTACTGATAACCACTGCATCCACAGATTTTGGTATGCCGTCAACATAACGGACGGTCACCTGCGATTTCCCGTCCGGACGTAAATAATCCATTGACCCGTCTTTACGGACATGGGAGAGCCGCTCAGTCAACCGATGAGCAAGTTGAATAGGAAGAGGCATCAGTTCCGGAGTTTCATCACAGGCATAGCCAAACATCAATCCCTGGTCACCTGCACCTTGTTCGGTGTGTGCACCTTCACCTTCGTTGACACCCTGTGCTATGTTAGGAGATTGTTTGTCCAGGCTGATCAGTACTGCGCAAGTATTGAAATCAAAGCCCATGTTGGAATCTGTATAACCAATTTCCTCGACAGTATCACGCACCACTTTTTGCATGTCAACCCACGCTTTTGTAGTAACTTCTCCAGCCACCACAACCATTCCGGTGGTCACAAGGGTTTCACAAGCCACCCGGCTGGTGGTATCCTGATCCAGCATTGCATCAAGAATTGCATCAGAAATCTGATCAGAAATTTTGTCCGGATGACCTTCGGTTACACTTTCGGAAGTAAATAGCATTTCACTCATAGTTTTTTATGTTTAATAAGTTGAAAATTGTAAAATTTTGAAAATTAGAATCGTTCATTTTTCAAGAAAAGTCCAGCCAAATGACTATTAAAACTCTAAGGGTTTTCAATTGTTTCCTCCAGTATTTCTACCCAAACGTCTAATTCCCGAACCGCGTGCAGCCGTTGCTCAGGCGTTAAAATAGCATCAATCAGCAGAATTCTCTTTTTGTTTCGTATAATTCTCGCCTTCCTGGCAGGATTAGTCTCGCCTTCCCAACTTAGAAACCATTGGCGGAACCATTTTTCAAGTTCTTTTTTTTCAGGAACAGAACGTAACAAGGCTAAAAATTGGGGCTGCGACTTTCGGCGTCGTTCCATACGTTCCGCAGAAGGATCCGGAGATTCAGTAAACCATTTTGTCTGCAGTTCCGTGATTTGTTCTCGCTGACTTATACTGAATTCTCCAAACCAGTCTTCCATTTGCTCCCAGAAATTTTCATGTCTTTCCTGTAAACGTTCCTGCTGATTTTCCATTCTTTTCATCATTTCTTCGTTTTCTTCGGCCATTACCCGTTCCAGATTGTTAATCTGCTCAGGACTTATTTCAGAAAGAAATAATGCTGCATCCGGAATCAAACGTTCAAATATCCGACCTACTTTAGTTCCAAAACGGGAAAAACCTTCGTCAAGCTCACTCATCGTGAGTCCGTCTTTTGCACTTTTTTGGATATCTAACAGGAAGCGTCTATAGCGCGGCAGTTCCTCATTACGGTGCCATTCAAGGTGCATCCGCATTCGTTCTTCCACCCATTCTTCCTGTTCATTTGTGAGATCAAAATATGAGTCCAGCTGCCATGAAGCAATTGAATCGCCATAACTGTAAAACAATTTGGTTGCACTACAACCGGCAATAAAAAAGAGCAAACCTAGAAATAAAATAATTTTTGGGAGTTTTTTCGGCATTTATATTTTGAGGCATGGATGTAGTGGACTACCATAACACCAGATGTCTTAAAAGAGAAGTAATCTCTTGAAATTGCCTTGCCAATGAAAGCAATTCGTTCTATTTTTGGAAACAGATTTTTATTAAAATTTTATTTTTCACTAACTCAATTAAAAGGTAAAAATGAATCCATGGTTAATGACTTTGGTAATGCTGGTTGCCTGGGGAGTATTTGCCCTGCAAATCACCGTCAAGCTTGGTGCACTCACCAAAATGGCACCTGAAAACCGCCTGAACGAAATTAGCCGAAGGATCGGCAGGCTTTTCAAAATTGGTTTCGGTCAGCATAAATTAATCGGCCGGAGCCGCGAGCGTGGTTCCGGAATAATGCACGCATTTATCTTCTGGGGTGCATTACTGGTTGGGGCGCGTGAATTAACCTTGATGGGCGAAGGCTTTGTCAGTGGATTTCAGGAATTTTTGCCCTTGCTCGGATCAGACTCCTGGCTGGGCTATGCTTATATTTCGGTTTATAACGTAGGCGAGGTGGTTGTATTGACCATGATTTTAGTTGCACTATACCGGAGACTCGTGTCCAAAACAGCAAGACTTGATTTGAATTGGGAAGGCATCTACGTTTTGCTTTTCATCGGTATGATAATGCTGACCGACTTGCTGTTTGACGCCGCACGCCTCAATTTGATAGAACATTACGAACAGCAGCTGCACTTTTTTGAAAGCACTGTTTACGGTTCAGAATGGGAATGGGCCCCCTTTACTGTCTTACTTGCTTCAGTGCTGAATGGACTTGGAGAAGGCGCCAACGCCTTTTTCTATCATTTCAGTTATTGGGGACATGTGGCATCAATGTTAATTTTTGTGAATTTGCTGATCCACACCAAACAGTTTCACGAAATGACTGCACTTCCAAATGTGTTTTTTGGCTCACTGGATTATCCGCATTCCATTCCGCCGCTGGCAGACCTGGAAGATGAGAGCGCCTGGGAAGAGGGTCGGATCGGAGTCAGTAAACTGGAACACCTGACCTGGAAGCAAGGGCTGGATCTCTTTTCCTGCACTGAGTGCGGGCGCTGCCACGATGTCTGTCCCACATTTGTAACCGATAAACCTCTCACATTAAAACGTTTCAATCAATCCCTGCTGCAGCATTTACGAAATGAGGAATCCACGCTGTTCCGGACAGGATCGACCGCAGAAGATAAAACACTGGTTGGAGAGATTATCCGTCCGGAAACACTTTGGGCCTGTACGACTTGCCGGGCCTGCGAAGAGGTTTGTCCTGTTTCAATTGAGCATGTTCCCCGTATCCTGGGTTTACGTCAAAATCAAACCATGATGGAAGAGGCATATCCGCCGGAAATGGCTTCGACTTTCAAAGGCCTTGAACGGAACTTTAATCCATGGGGCATCGGTTTTGACCAGAGAGCGGATTGGGCGGAAGGTTTGAATATCCCCCTGATGGCAGACGCAAAATCCGAAACGGAAGGTCAACCGCCGGAAATTGACGTTCTGATGTGGGTCGGATGCGCCGGTTCTTTTGACAGCCGCAACCAGAAAATTGCCCGGGCTACAGCCACGCTTTACCAAAAAGCCGGTGTAAAATTTGCGATCCTGGGTTCAGAGGAAAAATGTACCGGTGACCTGGCAAGACGTTCCGGAAACGAAATGCTGTTTCAAATGCTGGCCGGTGAAAACGTGGAAACCCTGAATAATTACAAGATCAAAAAAATCGTCACTGCCTGTCCGCACTGCCTGAACAGCATCAAAAACGAATATCCGCAGCTGGGTGGCGAGTACGAGGTTTTTCATCATTCACAGTTTATTGCCAAGTTGGTGGATGAAGGCCGTTTGCCGGTTAGCAGTAATCTCAAGGATACAATCACCTACCACGACCCATGTTATCTGGGGCGCTACAACAAGGAATATGAAGCACCCAGGAATTTATTAAAACACGCTGCAGGCGAGCCGATGAGGGAAATGAAGCGTCACGGCAGCGAAAGCTTTTGCTGCGGAGCCGGTGGTGCCAGGATGTGGATGGAAGAAACAATAGGTACACGAATCAACGAAAATCGTACCGAAGAAGCCATCCAAACCGGAGCCTCAACAGTAGCTACCGGATGTCCGTTCTGCATGACCATGATCAGTGACGGAATTGCCGCAAAAGGCAAAAGTGAGTCCATGCAGGCAAAAGATGTGGCAGAACTTGTTCTGGAAGCTGTGGAGGCAGTTTAGACACCAATAATTCACACCCCTTTGTCATTCCCTGAAGAATAATAGGGACATGAAAGTCTATTTTCAGAATTAAGTATCGTGTCCGTATGCCGTTATCGGCGATAAGTCTAATCGGGTTAAAGTCCCGTAGGAGGAATTGTTCGTACACCTCCTTAGTCCAAGGAAGCAGCGTTTGAGTAATCAAGGGTTGTAAGTTTCCTCTGGGCAAAACTGCAGACCGTAACGCAAGTGAACCTATATGTAGCCTCGTCAACTTGAAGTGGAGATGCTGACCCTGTGGACACAGGGGGAAAGCCGTAGTTGATGATTCGAGACAACGAAAGCGGATCATCAGATCTCCCGGGGTAGCAGGGATGGTATGTAGTGGAAGATTAATCGTGCAGGGCGGGAGATCCGTATCTGTGCTCCACCAGTAAGAGCAACGGCTGCAAATAAGGAATACCGAAATTGCAGGTGGCAGATACGGAAGTCGGAGGAGTCCATAGTACCGTTTGAGGAGCAGAGACAACATAACTCTGCACCGAGGAAAGGGACTCTACTTTATCCATGCAACCAAAGAGAAGAGGATCAGGGAGATTGTGCATGTCACTAAAAACCCCAAATAAGATCAGGAATCTACAGAGGAAGCTATACTACAAGGCCAAGCAGGAAGAAGGCTTTCGATTCTACGCCCTCTATGACAAGATCTACAGGCAAGACATACTGGAACATGCCTACAGACTTGTGCATGCAAACGGAGGCTCTCCCGGCATTGACGGAGTGAGTAGCCGAGCCATAGAAGACGCAGGAAAGAGAAACCAATTCCTCACCAAACTGGCGCAACAACTGGAAAGCAGAAGCTACACAGCCGATGCAGTAAAACGAGTCTGGATACCAAAACCAGACGGTAGCCAACGCCCGTTGGGTATACCCACATTAAGAGACAGAGTGGCTCAGATGGCAGTCAAACTAGTAATAGAGCCGATTTTCGAAGCAGATTTTTGTGACAATTCCTACGGGTTTCGTCCACAGAAATCAGCGCACGAAGCGGTAGACTCCATCTCCGACTCTCTGCACTATCGGTACACCCATGTCATAGACGCTGACCTCTCTAAATACTTTGACACCATTCCGCATGCCAAACTAATGGCTGTGGTAGCGGAGAGAATCGTAGATGGAGCAATCTTAGAAATTCTCCAAAAATGGCTCAAAGCAACGGTAATCGAAGAAGACGAGAACGGCAAACGACGCACCATAGGTGGCGGCAAAGGCAACCGCAGAGGAACCCCGCAAGGTGGAGTCATTTCTCCCCTACTGGCGAACCTCTACCTGCACCTACTCGATCGCATCTGGGAAAGACACGACATCGAAGAGCGCTATGGCGCACGATTAGTGAGATACGCAGATGACCTGGTAATCCTTTGCAGAGGTGACATCCGCAAACCGCTGGCACTTCTCAAACAAATACTGGATCGACTGGGGCTGACCCTCAACGAAACGAAAACCCACATCGTCAATGCCTTTGAGGCATCTTTCGACTTTTTGGGCTTTAGCTTTCAGATGAGGCAAAGCAAGAAAAGCAGGAAATGGTATCCCCATACAGAACCCTCCAAGAAGTCCATCCAACGAATAAAGGATAAAGCTAAAAGTCTTACTGACCGTAAGCTGACCTTGATTCCAATGGATAGGCTCATGGGTGCATTGAACAGAAGCGTACATGGATGGTGTAATTACTTCCAGTATCGCAACAGCAGTGCGGCTCTTGGAGAAGTTAAATGGTATGTTGAAGAGCGTGTGAGAACTCACCTGAGGAAACGGCATAAAATTAGATGCCGTGGCACAGGTCTGAGGCGTTTCACCTCTGAGATTTTATATCAGCAGTATGGACTTTAACCAGTTTCAACCAGTGTAAAGTGGAAGCACAATGCCTTATAGAAGAAGGATATCGGAAAGCCGTGTACGGGAAAACCGTATGCACGGTTTGATGAGGGAGGATTGGCTACAATATCAATGGATTCGCTAGTGAGGCACCGCAGACCGAAAGTAGCGGAAACCGATAGGCTTATCCTAACGGTGCAGTTACCTGTCCTCTACTCTACCCTTAATTCTAGACTAGATTATTTACAAGTTGATTTCGGCCTTAAAATCTATTAGACTAGTTAACAAACTAGTCTAATCTTAACTTAAGGAGAAGGATGAGCACCGTAAAAGAAGTGGGAGCATATGAGGCGAAAACACATTTGCCGGAACTATTGCGTCAGGTACGTCGGGGGCAGCACTACCGAATAACAGTTAGAGGTGAACCGGTGGCAGAACTGGTGCCGTTGGGGGCAGCGGCTAAACGGGAGGCTAGCCAGGCAGTAATGGAAATGCAGCAGCTGATGCGTGATACGGGACAGATTCCGGTTCCATCCGGCACCCTTCGCAACTGGGTCGAGGAGGGGAGAGACTGATGCTCTTTGTTTTGGACAATTCGGTTAGCATGCGCTGGCTTTTCAAGGATGGTACCGAAGCAGACTTACTCTATGCAGAGCAGGTGCTGGAGGCACTGAAGGAAGGTTCGGCAGTTGTGCCCGGAGTCTGGTGGCTGGAAGTGAGCAATGTTATTGTACGCGCTGAAGCTCAACAACTGCTGCCGGAAACGCAAAGCCGGAAGTTTTTGGATACATTACGGAAAATTCCGATCACCGTTGATTCAAGTCCAGTCGAGCAGCTTTGGGAGCAAACTCTACATTTAGCTCGAAAATTTCATGTTTCGGCTTATGATGCAGCCTACCTGGAATTGGCAATTCGGCAGAATATTGTTTTGGCTACACTTGATGCGGACTTAGCACGGGCGGCGAGGCAATCAAAAACCCAATTGTTTTGAAAAAATTAAAGGAAATTACGGGGACATGACTTTGTCTTTGCCGATGGAAAACTGTTTTAAGCGCGTGATTCTGCGAACACTGAAAGTTTATAGTGAACCGAATTGAGGGGGAGTTCATCGTTTGAGAAGGGTTCGTAAATGCCTTCTACTGCAGATGAACTGGCGGCAGAAAGGTGCAAAGCAGCAGCACGGAATTTTTCATCTTTTAACCAAGCATTTTGTTCAAGCAATGTTTTTTTCATAACATCTTGAACGCTTAGTATTCCATTAAAATCCACAGAGATAAATTTAATACATCTGTCATTAATGTACAAAATTTAACTCACTTCTTGGAAATGAACTCTTTAAACAAAATGTTAGGAGCAATCTCCGGTGATGTTTTGGGTTCCGTCTATGAATTTGATCCCATAAAAAGCAAGGATTTTGAACTTCTGGGTGCAGACTGTTTTTTTACTGATGATACGGTAATGACGATTGCAGTTGCGGATTCGCTAATGAACGGACGGGACTATGTGGAAACACTGCAGATGTGGGCCCAGAAATATCCAGGGGCTGGTTACGGCGGCTGGTTCAACAAATGGATATATGAAGATTTTCCGGAACCCTACAATAGTTTTGGAAACGGATCCGCAATGCGCTCCTCCAGCGTGGGCTGGCTTTTTGATGATGAAGACGCTGTGCTCAAAGAAGCAGAGAAAAGTGCGGAAATAACTCATAATCATCCAGAAGGAATTAAAGGCGTACAGGCTGTTGCGCTGGGTGTGCTGATGGGCAGGAAAGGCTGCAGCAAAAAGGAAATCCGTGAAAAACTGGAAACAGGGTTTGGTTACGACCTCAGTCAAAAGCTGGAGCAAATCAGGCCAAACTACAGATTTGACGTGACCTGTCAGGGTTCTGTGCCGCAGGCAATCATAGCATTTCTTGAGTCAACTGATTTTGAAGATGCAATCAGGAACTCGATTTCACTGGGAGGCGATGCGGACACACAAGCCTGTATCACCGGTGCTTTGGCGGAAGCGCATTATAAGAATATTCCGGATGAGATTGCTGAGTTTGTTTACAGTAGGCTGACTCCGGATATAAAAGCAGTGCTCGAGCAGCTGCGTGAACGGACTAAAATTGATATTAGTTGACTTGAATTCATGCAGGACGTTGGGGCTAACGTAAAGGCGCAAAGACGCAACGAATTAAGGGGACACGATAGTTAATGCAAAAAAAGAATTAACTTCTAGTCCCCGCAATTCTTTCGGAACAGTGGTTGAGAATTTGATATGTAGTAGTTTCCCTGGATCCCGGATCAAGTCCGGGATTACAAAAATGGTTTGATTTGAAATGGTTTCACCTGGATTCCCGCTCCCCGATCTGGTCTAGGACAAGCTCCGCGGGAATGACAAAAGAGATGGAATGAAAATTTGTTGAGAATGGTTTGTGACTGGTATGACAACTTTTTACCAGTACAACAACTATTAATTTTTACAAATATTCTGCAGGGATTCCCAACTTTGTTTGGAAAGAACTGGCTTGCTCACAAAATCCGGCTTTTGATCAATTATAATTTCGAGTTTCTCCATTCTGGAAGACATATCCGGATGTGTTGAAATGCTTTCCGGCAAGGAGGAGGAATGGTTTTTCAGCACTTGAAACATTGCCAGCATTTCCACAGGATCCACTCCAGCCTGATACAACAACTGCAGGGCCAAAGCATCAGCTTCGGTTTCAAGTTCCCGGGTATATTTCAGCAGTGAAAGTGTCCGGACACCCGCAAAAAGCGTTTCCGCAATTGCATTTGCTTCTACGGTCAGCAGCTTAAAAAGCCCGGACAATGCAACCTGGTTCAGCAAATTTTCCGTACCGTGCCGCTGAAAAACATGCTGCATCTCATGAGCCAGTACACCGGCAACTGCATCCGCAGAGGGACTTTTTTCAAGCAGTCCGCGGAAAATCAAAATATTGCCGCCCGGAAAAGCAATAGCATTGACGAGACCTGAATCCACTACTTCTACCTGAAAAACGTATGCGGAGTCCGGAGGAACTAAACGTGAAACCAGTTTCTCCAATGCCTGTTTTCCCGCATCTGTTTTACAAACTATGCGACTTGGAAACACTTCATCAATCACATATTGCCCAACCTGTTTTTCTATGGATACCGGAATAAAATGCGCAAACCAACCGGAAGCCAACGGAATTCCCCAGTAAATAATCGCCGGAACCAGCAGCACTGCCAGCATGGGAAATCCCGCAGATAAGAATCGGGATTTTTTTGGTAGCCTTTTTCCCAAAACTTCCCCGAATTCTGGATCGGCAATCTCAAGTATTTCCGGAGGGAATTCTCCGTATTCCAGTCGAAGAGGACCCTGCGAACGATCCTGCTGGACACTAAAGTCCTCATACCGCCAAATCCGTGTCGTACCGGCTTCGAACTCAATCCTGACACCCTGTCTGTCCGTTTGAACATCCACATTCCGGTGAGTTGGCGTGCGGCCGTCAAAATAAAGTGCCTTCCATGTTTTTGACATTTCTACATTTCCACATCAAAGAAATCCGCCATTCCTTCTCCGGTTGCACCTGTCAACCTGGCTTCAGACTGTTTGATTGCAGCCAGATCTATTTTCCCTTCCAGGCTAAAAGTTCCCAGGTAGAAATTCTTGTAGCGGACAACGGCCCATGCCCGTCCAATTCCGAATGTAAGAATCATAATCAGTAAAAAAATCAGTGTTTCTTTCAACAACATTCCACCATACAGTTTCGAAATTATTCGGGATTCACCAAAACTGGAATGGCTCCAGAAATAGCGCTGCAGATTTGCTTTTAACCAGAACAAATAAATGCCCAAAGTGAGTATCGTCAACAGCATGCCTTTGAGCCAAATCCGGAAAACTTCCCTGCCCAGCCCGTCATAACTGAACGCGATGTTTCCAAAAGTGGTCTTTGTGGTCCAAAAGTCCTGAAAACGGTTAAGATAAAATGGATAATAAAATCCCAAACTCATCACGGTCAAAATCCATCCCTTTGCAACAAGGATTACAGTGTCTTTGAAGGTACCAAGAAAACGGAAACGGATCCCCCTCCACGAAGTCCGGCTCATGCGGTAACGTCTTGCTCCAACCGAAGCTATCAGGATAAGCAGAAAAAAGATGAATAAATAAAGGAAAACCGTCAGGAACAGGAGACTTTCTGATAAAATCCCAGCAAGAATTCCTTCGTAGATAAAGTTCAAAACTGCCAAAACTACTAAAGCCTTCGTCAAACCGATGAACATCTCCCGGCCGGTTCCGTGAAATTGAAAATCACTCCCATGAATTCTGCTGGAGCCGTAATAGTAACGCAGCTGTTTGGCTTTTGCCCAGGGGTAATAGATCCCTAAGGTCAACAAATTCAAAAATAAATTTTTCATTAATATTCCAAACAGTTCTGCCCCATTTCCTTCAAATGACAGCGGACAGACGCCTTCCAGAACAGTTTCCTCCTCCGTACTTTCCTCATCCGGAACGATTTCGTTTCCCGCTGTTTCAGTATTTAATGCTTCCTGCCTGTTCAGCTCTTCATCAAATTCAGTTTGCTCTTTTTCGTCTTCTGCCATTTCAACCTTGTCTCTCTCTCAGCTTTAGTGAAGTAATGGAGAAATTGTTATTTTCATCTTAGGTCAGTCACTCGTTTTGTTTTTATATTATAAACTAAAAAATATGTCCAATGTTTTTTAATTAGTTGATGATGAAACCGTAAAAATTCAAAATTCCACATTTGTTTGTTATTCTTGAAAAAACATGAATCTATTGATATCAAACTATAATTATAGTAAATTTGTGCTCTTAATACGGAGTTCAGATGAACAAAAAGTTAATTTCAATTGTCCGAGCTTTGGCTTTTTTTCTGAGAATTAATTTGAAAAAATTGATACAATATATATTCACTTTTCAAAAAAATAACTAATTTACTTTATTGGTTTTTGCAGACTTGATGCCTTCGTAAAGAGCCCTAGAACTGTATAGATTTCAGAATTTTTGTAAGAACCTCAGACTTAATTTATCTCATGGAGCATAAATTTTGACCTCATCCTCCACCAGCAAGCCTTCATTTGACGTTACTTGTGCGGTACCACGCACCGGGCGTACATTATATAATTTTCTGCGTAAACTGAAAAGCTTGGACGTAAACAATGAAGAGATTGATCAAATTTTGAAAGTCTTAGCTGAAAGCAAGCGCAGGAGTACACCTGATCTGCAGGAAGCACTGAGTTTTTTACAGGAAATTTCCGGAAAAGCGCCGCACTGTTTTTCAATTTCGGTGGATCGAAAGCGTAAACAAAGACCTTATCGTTTGGGATTCCTTGCTTATGAGTGGCAAATTGGAAAAACAAAAATCCGTGTGGAAGGAGAGGAGCCGCATAATGGTTCTTCACTGATCAAACTGGATGAGGTGGATTTCACAGTTGTTGGACTCGATGAACTGCTTTCAATGACCCAGCATTACCTTGGTGATCCTACAAATGTCACAAAATGGGGTATGTACAATTACCAGTTGGACAAGCCGACAAGTATTCGTGTAGCAGGTTCTGCGATGCTCACCAGCTACAATGATTTGCTTGGAGGAGAAGTACAGGATATGGTGGGATTTTTCCTGATTTCAAAAAAAGGCGGCAGCAGCCGGAGCCCAATTGATTTTGAGACGCTGTCTAAACACGGTCGTCATGTGTTTGTAAAGGGACGTTACAGCGGAATCGTGATGGCCGCATATCCGCAGCTACAGGTAGAACCGGTGGAAGATGTGGAAGAAGCAGTGATGAATGGTGAAAAAGGTAGCGTTGGTCTTGAAATTGTGCAGTCAGGAAATACGCTAAAATCAAAGGGCTTGCTCCTGCACGGCTCACCCTTGTTTTTATCCGAAAGTCTTTACGTGGTTGATTATGACCGTTTTCAGCAAAATAAAGCGCTCAGAAAGCTTGTGGAAACACTAAATCCAGTCGGATATTTTGAGGATGTGCGCCTGGAAAATTTTTCCCGCTGGTACTATGCACTTGAACAAAATCTGGGTGATTCTTGGGTTCAGCGACCTCCGGTTGATGAACTGTTCTGTAAAACAGATGATATTGATTCCGGTTTGCGTCCTTACCGCCTGCGAACCAGGAACTGGAAACCCGATGACCGTTACCTGCGTGAAGAAGCCATTGCACTGGCAAATAGTTCACGGCAAAAAGTCCTGAAACATTATAAGGAATTACACTAACTTGATGGTCTTGTAATAAGCCTAAAATGGGACTAAATCAGAATTCTCCACAGAGTCAAAGATAATACAAAGGTTTCATTTTAATAATTTCTAACTGAGACCCCTGAAGCTCTGTGGGTAGATTTTTACAATTTATTCAAACTCTGAGTATTTGCCAAAGCCATAAATTCAGCCCGCACGGTTCCATCGTTGAGGAATGAACCTTTGAGAGAACTAGTAGTCATAACACCATCATGACTGACCCCGCGCATTGCCATGCACATATGCGTTGCTTTAATTATCACTCCGGCGCCTTGAGGAGAGAGCTGTTCACACAAAAAGTTGGTAATATCGCTGGTTAATTCTTCCTGTACCTGCGGACGTCTCGCAAAATAATCTACAATTCTGGAAAGCTTTGAAAGTCCACAAAGTCTTTCATCCGGAATGTAGGCTACAGTCGCTTCACCATAAAAAGGCAGCAAATGATGAGCACAAACTGACCTTACAGGAATATGCTGCAGTACCACCATGCTTGGTTCATAATTGTTACCAATAGGAAAAGTGGTCAGGGAAAATTTCTTTTCACCAAGTCCGGAACAGAGTTCTTCGACCCAGGCATTTGCCGCCCGTTCCGCGGTTTTTCTGTAATGCGTATTGTCCAAATCCACTCCCAAACCTTCGAGCAGAAGTTGAATACTTTGTTGTACTTTATCTTTATCCACTTTGTTCCTCCTCATGAAAATTCTCTTTGACTTATTAATTTTAAGAATACCATACACTAGATTAGAATTGTAGTAAAAACAGAGTTTCAGCAAGTCAATCTACAGAGAAGAAATCCAGATAGAACAACAGATTCCGTTCTGGCTGTAAAACTTGTATGAGCTATTGTTCTGCAACAGGTATCCAGGAAATTTACACGATTAAATGTAAATTCAGATCAAGAAAAACTTGCCAAATGTTCAGTAATTATTTACAAATAAGGGGATCTGTTTTAGATGAGAAACTTCATTCAGTCCAGGCATTTGCAGGATAGTTTATTTTTGGCAACTTCCTCAAAGCTCTTCGGAGGGGTGGGTGAGTGGCTTAAACCAGTACATTGCTAATGTGCCGTACGCGAAAGTGTACCGAGGGTTCGAATCCCTCTCCCTCCGCCACACATGCGATTTAAGGGCAACTTCAAGCAGCCTTTCCTGCC
>Ga0208570_1000264_pt1 | contig 22119 bp, 12 predicted proteins | sample DeeseametaMP1202_FD_184192 | JGI IMG/M metagenome (GOLD analysis project Ga0208570, IMG submission 184192) | Marine microbial communities from the Deep Indian Ocean - MP1202 (SPAdes) | ecosystem: Environmental > Aquatic > Marine > Oceanic | place: South Indian Ocean | collected 2011-03-08
CACGGTGACTTTTCCGAGTGGTAGATAGCGAAACAAATTGTCCTGTCCCCGAAAACGGAAAAAATCTTGCTCACCAGAAAATTCGCTTTCGTATTGAAAGAGACAGCTGTAAATCGCCTGAATAGTTTTATGTAATTCACTCCAGATTTCAGCATGTTCATTTCGCGATAGCTGAGTCTGCCAGTTTCGAGCAAGATAAAGCAGAGGTGATTCTTCACGCAACGGGCCTTGAGTCGGCGAATCGCCGTAAGGCTTGCTTTCCTCAATCCGGCAAAACTGCACGGCGTAATTCGGGCTTCCGGCTTTGATTCCGGCACCGATGGCAGAAAGTCCCATACCGCCAAACGACTGACGCAGGACAATCGCACCGGTCGTCACGCGGTTGATATAGAGGTTACCGGCTTTAATTTTTTCCGACCAGATTTTTTGCTCCCGCGGATCCAAACTTTCTAGGCCGGAAGTCAAACCGTAATTCGTGTCATTGACAATTTCAATGGCATCATCCAAAGATTCTGCTTTCATCACCGAAAGCAACGGTCCGAAAAATTCTGTTTGATGTGAAAAACTGCCGCGTTTCACGCCCCATTTTACTGCAGGATGCCAAAGTTTTAGATTCCTTTCATCACATTTTGGCTGCAAGGCCCAGCTCTCTCCGTCCTCCAAAGTTTCCAAACCCCTGCGTAAATTTTCGAGCGGTTCCCGGATGAGAGGCCCCATTTTATTTGAAAAGTTCCAGACAGAACCAACTTTCAAAGTTTGAATTGCATCCAGCAATTGTTTGCGAAAAGTCTCGTCTTCATAAACTTCTTTTTCCAAAACAAGCAGCGAAGTCGCTGAGCATTTTTGTCCACTATGACTGAATGCGGAATGCAAAACGTGTTCGACTGCCTGATCCCGGTCGGCCATGGCAGTTACGATGGTTGCGTTTTTACCTCCTGTTTCCGCGGACAGTTCTGCATCAGGACGCTTCTCCAGCAGCTTCAAAGCCGTTTGTGTCCCTCCGGTAAATATTATTGCGTCCACATCCGGATGTCCTGAAAGCGTTTGAATCGGCTCTCCGTTTTCACAGTATACCAGCTGCAGGGCTTCTCGCGTAATTCCGGCATCCCAAAAACATTTTGCGATCTCCGCTCCTAAAGGAAAAGCCAGTGGTGAAGGTTTGAACAGAACGGTGTTTCCGCAAGCCAGCGCAGCGGCCACTCCTCCGGTCGGAATCGCAATCGGGAAATTCCAAGGCGGTATTACCAGAACCACGCCAAGCGGTGACAATTTTAACGATGTATGCTGTTCTATCAATCGCAGAGAATGCGGATAATATTCGATAAAATCAATTGCTTCCGAAATTTCCGGATCACTTTCATAAAAAGTTTTTCCGCAAACGGATGCAGCTGCGCCGATTAAATCACCCCGCCTTTTACGCATATTCAGTGCAGCTCCTGAAAGCAATTCGTGCCGTTCCGACAAAGTGGTATGTCGCCACTGTTCAGGATCGTCCTTGGCGATTTTGACAGCTTTTTTGACATCCGTTTTTGTGGCCAGCGCAACGGAATAAACAGCCGGAACGTCCGCTGCGGGTTGTGACGGATCAAAAAATAATTGTTGTTTGCGCTTTGATTTAACTTCCGAATTTTCGATATATAGCGGAATTTTTTTGACTTTGGTATTCGCTGTCGGTTGCCATTTCTTGCGGATTTTGTCAGCCCATTTTCGGTTTCCCGGAAGCACCCAGTCCGTATCCGCTTCGTTCCGGAAGATTGAATCCGCAAATGTTCCCAGGTTTTCCGGAAAGACTTCTTTGTCACGGTTTTGCTGACGTCGTGGTTCAGATGAAATCTTGTCTTTCAACTGCCATGCTTCGAGAAATTGGTTTTCCAGAAACTTCCATTCAGATGAACCAACCCGGATATCAAATGAGTAGCGCAAAAAGTTGTCCGGACTCGTGTTTTCGTCGAGCCGCCTTACCAAATAGGCGATGGCGCTGATGAACTGGTCCTGACTCGTCACCGGCGTGTAGAGCAATAAATTTGTTTCTTTGGTTTTAGCTTTTCGTTTTTCTTCCTGCAGAGTTCGCCGCACATGGTCGGCCATGCCTTCGAGCATTTCAAAAACAAGTCCCTCTGTGATGCCCCGCTCTTCAGCGAGAACATGTGTGTAGGCCAAGTCAAACAAATTATGCGAAGCCAAACCAAAATGCACGGCTGCGATATTTTCCGGCTGAAGTCCGAATTCCAGCATACGTTTGAAATTTGCATCGGTTTCAATTTTGGACTCAAAAACCGTCAGCGGCCAACCGAAAATTTCCGCCTCAACTGCTTCCATCACCAGATTCGCGCCTTTTACCAAACGCATTTTTACCGGACTTCCGGCGTTTTTGACGCGCTTTTTTGCCCATTTGACCAGCTCCTGTTGACGCAAAAACGAATCCGGAAGATAAGCCTGCAAAACGATTCCGGCCTGTAAATTTTTGAATTCCGCCTGATCGAGGGTACGCATGAACGCGGCCATTGTTAAATCAAGATCATGATAGGATTCCATGTCCAAATTTACAAATTTAGCACGCCGCGTGCCGTCGCTGTGCAAAACCGGATTTTCTGAGGCATTCCTGTAAAGTTCGGAAAGACGCTCGCAAATCAAGTCGAGTTCATTCTCAAAACCGAGCGGATGCAGTTGCGCGACGATATTTGAAATTTTGATGGAAATAGTGTGGATGTCCGGATTTCGCAGCGACTCTCCGTAATGCTTCAAACGGTTTAAAGCTTCAACGTCACCCAGAACCGCTTCACCCAGATGATTGAGATTGACCTGTACGCCTCCGACTTGCCGTTTGTTTAAATGTGCTTTTAGAATTTCCGGCTCCTCCGGAAGAATTGTGCGGCGCGTGTCTGCACGGATTTTTCGTAATATTTGGGAATGGGAGATTTGCGGAAGGATGTTTCCGAATCGCAAAAAAATCTTGAGCAACCACTGCTCGACTTGCGGAAAAAAGCGAGGAATGCCGTGATGTTCCAGCAGATAACGGAATTGATCAACAGCGCGGCGTGGGTTTCCGGAACGAAAACTCTGATCAACCAAATGCATCACGACGGTTTTGTCTGACGGATGATTGAGCAAACGACGCATCATCTGCTGTTGTTTCAGTTCATCTTTGGTGCGTAAAGTGTTGGCGCGATTTTGCCATTTTTCGGCGAGGGCAATTGTTTTGCGTAGAATTTCCGGGAGATCCGTTTTTTCCTGTGAGGGGGAATTCATGCTCTGCCATTTTTCAGCTAAGTTGAATCAATCTCTCTCAAAACAAAGACATGGAAGTAATGATCTTCGGTGCCGTTGCACAGATATTCACGATCAGCCCAGCCTTTGTTCAGAATTCTGGGCAAACACAAAAATGGATTTTATGCTCAATGCCTTTTTCAAAAAGACCTAAAACCGTGTCATTTCGACCGTAGGGAGAAATCTTGCAAAAAGCTACTAACTAATATTAAGATTTCTCCCTACGGTCGAAATGACATATTTTGGATTTAAAAGTTTTTACGAGACTTCTATGCCTAAACGTTCCCCAGTTTTATGATTACAGGGAAAGTTTATGTAAATGTTTGAAAGGAGGAGCAGTCTGGGTCGCCGTACAAAGCGTTGAGTGCCGGAACCGGAATACGCCAAATGATTCACTGTTTCAGCCGATTAACATATTTCCAGGCAGAAGGAAGAAGGAGCACCGCCATGGCTATTTTCAACAAATCTCCCAGAATGAAAGGGTAAAGCCCATATTCTAACACAGGCTTATCCCATCCAATCAGGCTTCCCAGCCATAATAGTCCTGGAGCATATAACAGAATGTTACCAACCAAAAGAGCAGCAAACAATTTGGTATAACTTCGGTCAAATCCACGTTCCGCAAACCAACCGCAGGCTGTGGCTGCCAGGAGAAACCCAAACTTGAATCCTGCTGTTGGGCTTATGAACTCAATCAGTCCGCCTTTTCCACCTGCAAACACCGGCAATCCAAACGCACCTTCTGCTAAATACAGAGCAATAGTGACAGCACCAAGACGCCATCCGTAAGTCAAACCGATCAAAAACACCGCAAAGGTTTGCAGAGTCATGGGAACCGGAAAGAGTGGAACAGATATTTGAGCGCAGATTGCAATCAATACTGAGCCTGCCAGGGCAAGAAGTCCGTAGCGGATGGTTCTTTGAGTGCTGCTTCCAGAACTTCCAAGAACAAGAGCCTCAGTTAAACTTGGATAATGCAAAACTTGAGATTGTGTTTTCATCGTACTCCTTTTTCTTAATTCGGATTAGTGAATCTTTGTATCATTAGTTCAGGGACCTTCTTACTCAATAGAATAAAAATTTTAGCAACAAATCAATAAAAAGTGAATCTAAATTTTTGATTTCAGTGATACTCTCAAACCATTTTTAGCATATGCCATAACATTTTATCATACTCACAAAAACCGGTGTGTTTAAATTGTACCTTCATTTAAATTTTAAGTTTACGATTAATTAAATGCGAATCAGAGTTTTAAAAAGTCCACCAGTAAATGAAAGGGCGTCTCTAGTTTTTGTCAGCCCATGGATCAAGGCTGTTACCTCCAACAGTAATATCGATTACTGCCGGGCAGCCTGCATTTAGTGCAGCTTTGAAGGCTTTGGCAAACTCCACATTCCTGCTAACCTTAAAGCCTTCTGCACCCATGGCCTTTGCTATAGCAGCAAAGTCTATTGTACCGAGACTCGTTCCAACCGGCCGACCGGGAAATTCACGGTTTTGATGTCTTCTTATTGTACCAAAATTATTGTTATTGAAAACAAGCACGACTAGACCGTCCAGCTTCAATCGGACAGCAGTTTCGAGTTCGCTCATCGTCATTGCAAATCCTCCGTCTCCAGCAAAGGCTATAGCTGGAGCCTGGGGCCTTGCCAACTTGGCTGCAATTGCAGCTGGTAACGCATAACCCATGGCGCCTGTTGTTGGCCCAAAAAAAGTGCGCGGTTTGTTCCACTTATAATAACGTATCAGCCAGCCACCAAAGTCTCCTGCGTCACAAGTAGTACTCGCCTCGTCATCTAAAATGTTCACAATGTCGTGATATACTCCTTCAAGGTCAATTGTCCCATCCTTAAGACCAATTCTATCGGTGCGAGGTGTAGTCCGCCTTGTAAAATGTTCACGCCAATCAACGATTTCCGTTTGACGGGTTTTTGATGGTTTAGGATGCTTTGAGTGCTTCAAAGCCTCTTCAATCTTGACCATTGCCTCCCCTGCATCTGCTATGAGGGCGAGATCAGCTCCAATCCAACTTCCGCCTGTATCTTCTGGCGATTGATCAATATGGATAAGCTTTTGATCCATTGACGGGGATGAATAACTTAACGTAGAAAACTCGTCAAGTCTGGTACCAAGGGCTATTATTAAGTCTGCCTTTTTCAATGGTTCAGACAGATCATTGGAAATGGATGACAGATGAAGACCTCCCATATAAAGTGGATGCTTGTTAGGAAATGTGTCAAATCTCCTCCAGGCAGTGAAAACTGGTGCCCCAAGACATTCTGCGAAGTGGACTAACTTGTCTGTTGCGTTGACGCGCAATACTCCTTCTCCAGCCACAATACAAGGACGTTCTGCCTCTTCAATCATAGAAACAGCTTTTTCAACTCCTTTGGTGGAGGCAGATGGTGCACCCACTGTTGCCCCACGCCAAACAGAATTCTTAGCACATAAACTCCTATCAATATCCTCCGGCAGACTAATTACCACTGGTCCTGGGCGGCCTGAATTAGCAATGTGGAAAGCCTTGTCCACTATCTCCGCTACGCGATCAGCCCGGCTAAGTTCCACCGCCCACTTAGTAATAGATCGTGTTAGTTCCACTACATCTAATTCTTGAAAAGCTTCACGATGACGGACATGTGTCGGTACTTGCCCAACGAATACAACGAGAGGTGTAGAGTCTTGTTTTGCCGTATGAAGAGCAATTGACAAATGGGTCAGGCCCGGACCACGTGTGACCATACAGACACCGGTCTTGGCTGAAGCCTTGGCATAAGCTTCGGCCATGATGCCTGCACCTTCTTCATGTCGTGCAGAAACCAAGAGAGGTTTAAGCGAACCGTAAAATGAGTCCATGGTTGCGAGAAAGCTCTCACCGGGAACACAAAAAACGTAATCGATTTTGCGGATCTTGATGGCCGTAAAAATAGCCTCAGCAACAGTCATTTTTCAAAATTCCATTCGATAGATTTAAATGATATGAATCAGATACAATTCCAAGCTCATTTTGGATTAATGTAAATTTCCGAATAGATGATACAAAGTATTTTGATTAATGAACTATGATCATAACTAAAAAGGATAACCGACAAAAAATGTAGTTTGTCCTCCCTCCTTGCCGAATCCACGGTCGATTCGGACAATGATAGTATTAAAAAGAAATCTTGTGCCGGCGCCATAAGAAGAGCGCATATTTTTCCATAAGCTGCCCTTATCCGGAGAGACTGTTCCCTCTTCATAGAAGAAGGCCAGCTGAAGTCCCGCAAATGTCCCCTTTTCCAGAATATAGTTGAAGGCATTCTGCGCTTCATGCACATACCAGCGAAATTCCACACCCCGAAAATTTGTGTAGCTGTCATAAAAGCGGTTTGTAAGATAGCCCCGCAAGCGGTTGGTACCGCCAAGTGACGTTGCCTTGCCGTTTTCAGCTTCGGCAACCTGGCGGGCATAAAGTTCATTGAGAATTGCTTGACATCCGGGTTTTGCTGTGTTATCACAGATGTATAGACTTTGATCAACCGTGCCTTTTTTCAACACAGTCGAAGAACCAAAAAACTGGTTCAAAACCAGAACACCTTTGTCTTCAGCCAAAACAGGAATATAACCGGTAAGATTATAATCCTCCTGATAATATTCTGAATTACCTGCTCTGGAAGATGGTTGCCCCCATTTTTCGTACTGAAATCGATAGCCGATTCTTGGATCACGTCTATTATCCGTATCATCCAGATACAGTCCATAGCGGTAGCCCCTTGGACTTTCTATAATTCCTGCATTTTGTGCATTGTAAAATGTGCCGTTTGGGTCGACTAATCCGTATGGTTTGACTGCAGCATCACTGTAAGCGTAATATGCCTCCAACTGATTATCTAAAATATTTACAGAAAGTTCTCCACCGGAAGCTTCTACACTGGTGGCCAGCAGATAATACATGCTGTCCGGGTCAGAATCTATTCCACGCTGACCTTCCGGCCAGCCGACGTTACGGATTTTTGTTGAAAACCAGGTGAAGGTAAGATGTTCTGTAAAAAGTGGAATATCGAAAATTGAAAGAATATCTATCTGAAAATCATCATCAAAATATTTCGCTTTACCTCTGAGACTGACTGCAGTAATATCAGACTCGCTTCCTCCAATTCCTGAAACTGTACCACCAAGTCCATAAAAATCCTGTACTCCGGGGATACTTCCTATTACAGGATAAACAAACCAGGAAATCTCAGAATCATAAGTTTTGCGTCTCTCAAAAATTAAAGCATGAGCCGAGGATATCCAGGTAAACAAAAGAATCAGGACAATCACACCGCTGCGAAACAGAGGATTCATTTAGTTACAATTAGTAATTTTCAATCTGAAGTCATAATAAACTGAGGCATGCCCATGCAGTTATGATAATGTGGCCTGTATCGTTCTGTGTCATAAAACCGATCCACATCAATTTTTTTATCATGTTCAGTCACCACCTCAAATGGTACATGATCGTACCTGCCATTTTTTAAGCAAACCATTCTACCGCTTTTTCCTTCCATTATCAGATCCATCGCCAGGTTACCGTAAACCATCGGTACAATGGAGTCAATTGCATCAGGCTGTCCGGAGCGAGTCATGTAACTCATTCTTTGATTTATCGTTTGAATCGATTCTCCTTTGTTGTATTTTGGAGCGCGAGCCACCAGTTCTGCACTGACCATATCACCTATTCCACCAAGTTTTTTGTGACCATAGGCATCAGTTTCCTGATTTGAAAAAATCATTTCCGCACCTTTAAACATGGCACCTTCTGAAATCAATACAACGGAATAGTTGCTTTCATTATCCCGGCGGTCTTTAACCAATAGTTCTGTCAGGCGTTCTATATCAAATTCATATTCCGGAATCACGCAACGGTCTGATGCTCCCGCCATTGCCGGTACCAAAGCCGTATATCCCGCATAACGTCCCATCACTTCAATCACCAGCAGCCTTTCATGTGAACCGGCACAGGTACGCAACTGGTGAGAGAATTCAATAGTACGGGTTACGCAGGTGCTGAAACCGATGCAATAATCTGTACCTGGAACATCATTATCCATCGTTTTCGGTATTCCAACACAACGGACACCAGCCTCATGCAGCCGCAGACCGTAACTGAGGGTATCATCACCTCCAATCGGAACCAGATATTCGATCCCCAGGTATTCCAGATTTTTGATGATTTCTGCGGTCAAATCATTTTCATCCGCATTATATTGATCCTGCAATGACTCCGGCACTTTTTCTTTGGCAACTTTACTGGGTTTGGTGCGGGATGTGTGCAGAAAAGTTCCGCCGGTTCGTGCGATTTTTTGTACGTTTTGTTCTGTCAGGATCTGGCAATACTGCTGATTTTCCAGGGACTTTGTTCGGTCAATTTTCATGATACCTTCCCAGCCGTTCCTGAGACCAACAACTCTGTAACCATTTCGATTGGCACGGATAGTTGCCGCACGAATAGCCGGATTTAGTCCCGGTACATCTCCGCCGCCCGTCAGTATTGCAATAGTGCCTTTAATATTTGACATATTCCTCCATTAATTTAATGCTTTTCGATAAAGAGCCACATATTCTTCTGCAGCCGTTTTCCAGGCAAATCGCTGTTTCATGGCATTGTCCATCATTTTTTTGAATCGCCTTGGATTATTGTAGAAAACACTCACAGCCAATTCAACCTCTTCACTTAAAGCGTCTGAATCCGGATCATCAAAAATGAATCCGTTACCAGTTTCCAGTTTTTCGTCAAACTGAATTACGGAGTCTTTCAAACCACCGACTCTTCTTACAATCGGAAGAGTACCATAACGCAAGCTGTACATTTGATTCAATCCACATGGTTCATACAGCGAGGGCATCAGAAACATATCACTGCCTGCTTCAATCAAGTGTGCCAATTCATTATTGTAACCATTATACCAGCCAAGTTTTGTCGGAAACTTTTGTTGCAACTTGTCAAAAGCATTTGCAATCAAAGGCTCGCCACTTCCCAGAACTATCACCTGCACTTCCAAACTTAAAATTTGCGGCAAAGCAGGAAGCAGATATTCAAAACCTTTTTGCCAGGTTAAGCGGCTGACCATGCCGATTACAGGAACATCCGGCAACTCAGGCAGACTAACAATCTCCTGCAGTTTTTTTTTGCACTGCTTTTTGCCCTTTAAATCAGTTGCACTAAAACATGCAGGCAAATGAGGGTCTGTTTCCGGATTCCATTCATCATAATCACAACCGTTCAGAATTCCGGAAAAGTTTTCACCTTTTCTAGTGTATATTTCGTGCAGACCGTGACTGCCAAGTTGAGTTCTCAATTCTTCCGCATATCCCGGACTGACCGTGTTTACCTGATCGGCAAAATAAATACCTCCTTTGAGTAAATTCAATTGATTGTGGTCTTCAAACAATTCCGCAACAAAATAATCCAGGGGAATTTCAAGGGAGTTCCTGAAAGTTCCGGGAGCATTGCCCTGGTATCCGGCATTGTGGATGGTCAGAACAGAACCACTTTGTTTGAATTCGTCAGTTTCCTGCTGAGACTGTCTTAGATAAAACGGCAAAAGAGCAGTGTGCCAGTCGTTTGCATGAAAAATTTCCGGAAACCATTCCAATGCTCTGCAAAGCTGCAAAACTGCTTTTGAGAAAAAACCAAACCGTGCAGCATTGTCCGGATATTCGTGCAGACCGTCATCGTAATATCCACTTCTGAAAAAGTAGTGATCGTGTTCAATAAAATAAACTGGAACACTTACCATTTTACCGTCTACAACACCTTCCATTTCAAGTTGACGTACTGCACACCAACTTTCTTCGCTTCCCAGCGGTACACCAAGCGCAGGAATGATCGTTTCAGTTTTATGATTTTCGGGGATTAAGCGGTAAAGCGGCGTAACTATCCGGACATCATGTCCCATGGATTTTAAATGCAAAGGCAACGCCCGTGCTACATCAGCAAGTCCTCCGCTTTTGGAAAAACCTTCAACTTCAGATGCCGCAAAAATAATACTGAGCCGTTCAGGCAACTTTGGCTCCTTTTGGAATAACGACAATTCCGTTTTCGGTTATCTGAAATTTTTTTCTGTCTGTATCAAGATCATACCCGACATTTGCACCAGGTGCTATGCGTACATGTTTGTCTATGATGGCCTTTCTTATTTTTGCCTCTCGTCCAATTTCGACATTGTTCATGATAACAGAGTGTTCAACATGAGCAAAACTGTGAATTCGGACACTGTAGCCTACCACCGAATTTTCTACAAGAGCCCCGCTGATGATAGTACCTGAGCCAATCATCGAATTAATAGCATGTCCTGTACGAGAGTCATTGAAATGGACAAACTTTGCCGGAGGAAGAGGTGGAATATAAGTCAGCACAGGCCATTTTTTATTGTAGAGATTAAAATGAGGATGTAAGCCTACCAAATCCATATTGGCTTCCCAAAATGTATCGAGTGTGCCGACATCCTTCCAGTAACCTTTTTCCTCTTCCTCTGCTCCTGGTATATGATTTTGACTGAAGTCGTAAACAAATACATTTCCATCAGGAAACATTCTGGGCAAAATATCATTGCCAAAATCATGACTCGATTTTTTATCAGCTGCATCCCTCTTCAGTTCTTTGACCAGAGGAGTTCGTTCAAAAATGTAGTTGCCCATTGAGGCCAGCACATAATCAGAATTCCCCGGAATCGTTTTTGGATTTCTTTTTGGTTTTTCCTCAAAACTAACCATCCGCCATTCTTCATCCACTTCAATAATACCGAAATGATGTGCTTCTTTAACAGGCACGGGAATAGCCGCCACCGTAAGAACCGCCTGACGCTTGCTGTGAAATTTTAACATCTGTCGGATATCCATACGGTAAATATGATCTCCTCCAAAAATGCAAACCTGGTCCGGATCTTCATCATCAATCAAGTTCATGTTTTGAAAAATAGCGTCTGCAGTTCCTTCATACCATTTTTTCCCGGTCCGCATTTGTGCCGGAACAGGATCGATGAACTGTTTTACAATTCCAGATGAAAAACGCCAGCCTTCACGCAAATGCTGCATGAGCGAATGTGACTTAAACTGGGTGAGGACAAATATTTTCAATAAACCTGAGTTTACAAAATTACTTAGCACAAAATCGATAATTCTGTAATTTCCGCCAAAAGGAACTGCGGGCTTGGTTCTCACTGCTGTCAAGGGTTTCAGACGGGCGCCTTCACCTCCAGCCAGTATCATAGTCAATACATTGCTCATGATTCTCCTTTTCTATCTTTGCAAATGTGCCGCTTTGTGATATTTTTCCAAACACACATCAGTTTTGCAGGGCAGCCGAATCTGAATACAATACTCTCATTATTTTTGTTTTGTAACAAGCAAATATGAAAAAGGAAATTCCAGTAAAACAACATGGCGCCGCCCGCATCCCCTCTCCATTACCGCTTAGCAGCAATTCAAAACACGAAGAATTCCATTTTGATAATGACGATGCGTGCATTCTCCACGATGCAACTGAATGTTCAACAGGCAACGTAAAAAAACAAATTTCTTTTGAAAAGTCATAACCGCATACAAGCTGTTTTTTTGATCTATCAAAAGTCTGGACTGTAATATTATGAAAAGTATTCACCAAAAAACTAGTTCGGTTTGGACTTAATTAAGAATCTAAATTTTTTTCAGATTTAGAAAAATACAGTATGAAATTTTCAAAAAAATTACTGAACCAATGTCAAGAATTTGTTAAATCAAATCTCTCAGAATGGCGCATGCTTGATGCAGATTCATCAGTCATGCTTGTCACATCTCTAATCGTCGGAATCGGTTCCGGATTGGGAGCAGTTCTTTTCCGTCGACTTATTGAATGGTTTCAGAGTTTAGCCTACAGAGATATTTCCGGATTACTGACAGAATGGTATCCACTGCATTTGATATTGATCCCAGCTCTGGGCGGAGCAATAGTGGGGCCTCTGGTCTATTACTTTGCCCGTGAGGCAAAGGGGCATGGCGTCCCAGAAGTAATGGAAGCTCTTGAACTGCGTGGTGGCAAGATTCGTCCTCGTGTAGTGATTGTTAAATCCCTGGCGTCTTCAGTTTGTATAGCAAGCGGAGGCTCGGTTGGACGCGAGGGGCCAATCGCCCAAATTGGATCCGCTTTGGGTTCATTCGTTGGACAGTATTTAAAACTTTCTGAAGAACGCGTGCGCACCCTTGTTGCCTGCGGTGCCGCCGGAGGAATTGCGGCAACTTTCAACGCGCCGATTGCCGGAGCAGTGTTTGCGCTTGAAGTTCTTTTGCGTCGTTTCGGCAGCGTTTATTTTGGAGCCGTCGTTATTTCTGCGGTTACTGCAGATGTAATTGCACATTACTTTGAGGGAGATCAGCGCACTTTTTTAACTCCGGAATATTCATTAAACAGTCCCTGGGAACTGTTGCTTTACACTTTGATGGGTTTTATTGCAGCACTGGCTTCAGTTGGATTTAGTCGAATGCTCTATTTTTCGGAAGATATCTGGAACTTAATCCGTATTCCGGAACCAACAAAACCTATATTTGGAGGAGTACTGCTGGGCTTGCTGGGAATAGCCTCCTATCAAATCGACGGTTTCCCGCGTGTTTTTGGCGTCGGCTATGAAACTATTGAAAGCACGCTATTCAGTCAACTGACTCTCCAAGTTACTTTCGGTCTGCTGATTTTGAAACTTATTGCCACAACCCTGACTCTCGGTTCCGGAGGTTCAGGCGGGATATTTGCGCCCTCATTGTTTATGGGTGCCATGCTTGGAGCTTCTTTTGGTCAAATCGCTCACACATTATTTCCTGAAATTGTGGCTCCGTCCGGTGCTTATGCATTGGTTGGAATGGCAGCGTTTTTTAGCGGCGCTGCGCATGCTCCGATAACTGCGATTCTCATTCTTTATGAAATGACTGGCGATTACCAAATAATTCTGCCCCTGATGCTTGCTACTGTAATCAGTACAATTGTTTCCAGGAATCTCAGTCATGATTCAATTTATACACTAAAATTGAAGAGACGCGGTGTAGAACTGTCGGAGGATACTCAGGCAATTGACCTGATGCAAGGTGTAACAGCACAAATTGCGATGAACTCTGAAACCAATGCTGTACCTTTTGACATGCCTTTGGTTGAGTTAATGAATGCTTTTTCCAGCACACATTATCACGCCCTGCCGGTGGTGAAAGATGAAACCAAATTGATTGGAGTGATTACAATTAAAGAACTGGATCAGCTTCGATCCGAAGGTTTACTTGAATCAAAAACCATTGCTGAAATTTTGACCAACAAAAAACCGGCAACAATACTTCCACATCAGCCGGTTTGGATGGCTTTACGGCATCTGGAAGACCAGGGCGAAGGCTGCGTTCCTGTCATTTCTGAAACAAGTGAAAACACATTACTGGGGGTACTGAGGAGAATCGACATCATTCGGGCATATAACAAAGCAGTATCTCAAAGGGCTCAGGATCAGCATCACGATGAAATTCTGAACATTCGAAAACTAAACCGGACAGGACTGACTGAAGTTACTTTAGGCCCGAAATCGCCGATTGTTGGAAAGCGGGTAAAAGAATTACGTCTTGGAGACGACACGCTGATGGTTTCCGTACGCCGAAAAGGAAAGTTGCGCATTGTACGGGGTGAAACTATTTTACATGCCAATGATAAAGTTACTATCTTTTCCGAAAAGCCCAAAGCAGACTTTCTGGAAAATTATCTTAATGGAACTTTGGATGATTCAGAGCTCCCGGAAGAGTCACTCGTCTGTAACCGTGAAGTAGAAATACCTCCGGAATCCTCCATTGACGGAAAACGAATCCGAGATTTGAGTCTACCGGAAGATTGTGTGTTAGTAAAAATTATTCGTAACCGTCAAATTATCCTCCCTCGAGGCGATACTGTTCTGTACAGCGGAGATATTGTTGAAATATTTGGAGTTGATGAAAAACTCCTGGAGGCCGAAAGTAATTTGGTCAGCTAATTCGCTGCAGCAACACCAAAATACCTTTTTAGAATTGAAATAATTGACCAATCTGGTAGACTGGATTGTGATGTTTTTGATTTCCGCATATTTGGAAATCTCTTATATCGGGGAGCCAAAATCCGAACATTGGTGGTTTTCTGCCTCTCATTTCGGACAATGTAATCCAATGTTTAGGACAGTCTCAAAATAAATGACAACTTCACCCTTAAAAATTATCTGGACCAAAACAGACGAAGCTCCCATGCTCGCCAGTTATTCTTTACTTCCCATTGTACAGGCATTTACTCAAGACACAGGAATTTCCATTGAAAGCCGTGATATTTCACTTTCAGGACGCATTCTTTCCTCCTTTCCGGATAAGCTGACTGAAAACCAGAAAGTTCCGGACGAACTCATGATACTCGGCGAGTTGACTCAAGACCCTGAAGCTAATATCATCAAACTTCCAAATATCAGTGCCTCGATTCCGCAGTTAAAAGCAGCAATTGCAGAACTCCAATCACACGGATTCAATATTCCAGACTATCCGGAAAGCCCGCAAAACGAGACTGAAACCAATATCAAAAATCGCTATGCTAAAGTTTTGGGAAGTGCAGTCAATCCGGTGCTTCGTGAAGGTAATTCTGATCGCCGTGCTGCGACTGCCGTAAAAAATTATGCCAGGAGACATCCCCACTCAATGGGTGCATGGAGTGCGGATTCAAAGTCTCATGTAGCGACAATGAATGGTGGAGATTTTTTTGCGAATGAAAAATCCACAACCATCAAGGAATCAACCTCGGCTAAAATCGAATTTGTAGCAGCGGACGGAAAAAGTACTGTATTGAAAGACAACCTGTCGCTGGAGGCCGCGGAAATCGTGGATGCAACTTTCATGAGCAACAAAGCTCTGGATACGTTCCTCGATCAGCAAATCCAAGATGCCAAAAAGCAGGGAGTTCTTTTTTCTCTGCACCTGAAAGCGACGATGATGAAAGTCTCTGATCCGGTTATTTTTGGACACTGCGTTAAGGTTTTTTATGCCACAGTACTTGAAAAACACGTAGAGACCATTGCCGATTTAGGCGTCAATTTCAACAACGGCATCGGCGACCTTTATTCAAAAATGGAGGAAGATAAGAAAATGTCTCCAGATAAAAAAGCTGAAATTAAAGCAGACATTCAAGCTCTTTATGCGGATCGACCCGATTTGGCGATGGTTGATTCTGATCTCGGGATTACGAATTTGAATGTTCCCAGTGATGTTATTATCGATGCCTCAATTCCTGCCGCAATCCGGACTTCCGGTAAAATGTGGGGTCCTGACGGTGAACTGCACGATACCAAATTCATTATTCCGGATTCCAGCTACGCCCCGCTTTATGCAGCCACCTTCGAAAATTGTATCGCCAACGGTGCATTGGATCCGGCCACAATGGGTACTGTACAGAATGTTGGGTTAATGGCCAAAAAGGCGGAAGAATATGGTTCACACCCGACCACTTTTGAGGCGCCCGGAAATGGAGTCATACGTATCGTCGACTCCGAGGGAGAGACAATCCATGAACATAACGTGGAACAAGGGGATATTTGGCGCATGGCTACTGTCAAGGATGCTCCGATCAGGGACTGGATCAAATTGGCTGTCACTCGTGCAAAAATTACGGGATGGCCTGCCGTTTTCTGGTTGGACGAGAAGCGGGCTCACGGACGGGAGATGATAAAGAAAGTCAAATCCTATCTCAAAATTCATGACACTCAGAATTTAGAGCTTCCGATAATGTCGGTCTATGATGCCGCAAAATATTCCATTGAACGTGCACGTTCAGGGAAAAACACTATTTCGGTGACAGGAAACGTTCTCCGTGATTTCAACACTGATCTCTATCCTATACTCGAACTTGGCACTAGCGCCAAGATGCTCTCAATCGTACCCTTGATGAAAGGCGGGGGCTTGTTTGAAACAGGAGCAGGCGGTTCTGCACCAAAACACGTGCAGCAATTTGTAAAGGAGTCGCATTTACGTTGGGATTCTCTGGGAGAATTCCTGGCAATGGCAGAATCATTGATTCACCTTGCACGAACTACGGACAACACCAAGGCCGCCGTTTTGGCAAAAACTCTAAATCAGGCCAATGAACATTTTCTGACACACAACAAATCCCCCTCGCGTAAAGTCCACGAATTGGACAATCGAGGCAGCCACTTCTACCTTGCAATGTTTTGGGCACAAGCTCTGGCAGGCCAAACGGAAGACACTGAAATTCAAAGCCGCTTTTCCGGACTGGCAAAAGAGCTTGAGGAAAAGGAGAATATAATTATTGAAGAACTGAACTCCGCTCAAGGCAAGGAACTCGATTTGGGAGGATACTATGACCCTGATGAGAAAAAAGTCACTGAAGCTATGAGACCCAGCGCTACTTTGAATGCGTTGTTTTCCGCATTCTGTGGCTGAATAATAATGATGGAGTGATCTGGGAAAGCTCCGTCCTAATCTAAAATAATGAAACCCACATTTAATAATTTTCGCAGTTTGTTTGCAAAAAACAAATTTAGCATAAAGTTACTGTGCTTACGAAAATCCCTAGTGCTTAGTGCCTCAGTGCCTTAGTGTCTCAGTACCTTGATGCCTCAGTGCCTCGCTGTCATTGTGTGGTATTTTAGTGAAAAAGTAAAAATACGAATTATTTGTTTAATACCTAAAAAAAGGAGACCCCATGAAAACTGTTAAAGTTGCTGTTACCGGCGCAGCCGGACAAATTGGATATGCTATGCTGTTCCGGTTGGCTTCCGGAGAAATTTTCGGCAGGGACACTGCAGTCGAGTTGCAGTTGCTGGAACTCGAACAAGCTTTACCTGCACTGGAAGGTGTAAAAATGGAACTCGACGATTGTGCTTTTCCCTTGCTGACGAATATCGTCACGACTTCCGATCCAAATGTTGCTTTCAAAGACATCGACTGGGCACTACTGGTTGGTTCTGTTCCTCGAAAAGCAGGTATGGAACGCAATGATTTACTGCGGATTAACGGAGGAATTTTTGTTGGACAGGGCAAAGCTCTCAATGACAACGCCGGCCAAAATGCCCGTGTTTTGGTGGTTGGTAATCCATGCAATACTAATTGCCTGATTGCCATGAATAACGCACCGAATATTTCCAGAAATAATTGGTTTGCAATGACCGCTTTGGACGAAAATCGAGCGAAAAGTCAGCTTGCGCAAAAGGCCGGAGCTGCGGTGCGGGATGTGAGCAACATGACTATCTGGGGCAATCACAGTGCCACACAATATCCCGATTTCTACAACGCTAAAATCCAGGGCAAAGACGCTCCGGCAGTGATTAACGATGAAGAATGGCTGCAGGGAGATTTCATTAAAACAGTACAACAGCGCGGAGCCGCCATTATCAACGCTCGCGGAGCTTCTTCGGCAGCATCTGCCGCAAATGCGGCACTGGATACAATCTTGCGAATCAGCACACCAACCTCGGAAGGTGATTGGTTCAGCACGGCGATTCCGAGCGATGGAAGCTATGGAATTCCGGAAGGGTTAATTTTCAGTTATCCACTCAGAAGCAAAGGCGATGGTGACTATGAAATTGTTCAGGGCATCGAATTGAATGAATTTTCTCAGGAAAAAATCCGGGCTACACGTGATGAACTGGAAATGGAGCGTGAGGCAGTTAAGGAAATGCTTAGCTAAATAAAGGAAGCAATGAAAATACATGAATATCAGGCCAAACAAATTCTGGCAAAATATGGCGTTCCGGTTCCTCGCGGAAGTGTGGCTTATTCTGTAGATGAGGCAACTAAAGTTGCGGAGGATTTGGGAACTGACGTTTGTGTGGTAAAAGCTCAAATCCATGCAGGTGGTCGTGGAAAAGGCGGAGGAGTCAAAGTTTCCAAGGGAATGGATGCCGTCAGGGAAAATGCTGAGGCAATTCTCGGTATGCAGTTGGTAACACACCAGACAGGCCCGCAGGGTCAGAAGGTAAAACAGTTGCTTGTCGAAGAAGGCATGGACATCCGTAAAGAACTTTATTGTTCAGTTCTGGTAGATAGAGGAAAGCAACGGATTGTTTTGCTGGCTTCCACCGAAGGCGGAATGGACATTGAGGAAGTTGCGGAAAAAACTCCGGAGAAGATTCTCAAAGTTTTCGTTGATCCGGCAGTCGGCCTGCGCTCATATCAGGCGAATGAATTAGCATTTGGTTTAAAAATTGACAAAATTAACCCCAAACTGATTCGCCCTGCAGCAGCTGTTTTCAAGGCACTTTATCAAGCATTTGTGCAGGAAGACTGCTCACTGGTCGAAATCAATCCTCTGGTACTTACAGGTGACGGGCGGGTAGTCGCACTTGACGCAAAGTTGTCTTTTGATGATAACGCCATGTTCCGTCACAAGGACAATCTGGCCTTCAGAGACAAGGATGAGGAAGATCCGCTTGAAGTTGAAGCAAGTGAAGCCGACCTGAACTACATCAAGCTGGATGGAAGTATCGGCTGTATGGTAAATGGAGCTGGCCTGGCGATGGGAACCATGGACATCATCAAAGCCTATGGAGGAGATCCCGCAAATTTTCTTGATGTTGGAGGTGCTGCCAGTCAGGAAAATGTAGAAAAAGCTTTCAGAATTATTACCATGGATCCAAATGTAAAGTGTATTTTGATCAATATATTTGGTGGAATTGTTCGATGCGACATGGTTGCCGCAGGTGTAATTGCTGCTTTCAAAAGTGTTGATTTGCAAATTCCTGTGGTGGTGCGTCTCGAAGGAACCAATTCGGAAGAAGCACACATTCTTGTGAACAAATCCGGACTGGGTGAAAGACTGCAGATGGCTGATGGAATCCGCGAAGCCGCCAAAAAAGCAGTTGCTGCAGTCAGCTAACCAGGGTGATGTTTTTTACTGAAACAAAACACAAACGCTTTAGATCTGACACTTTCCGGAACTTGCAAGCAAGTGTCCTGCAAAGGAAAAACTGTTGCACAGTGCTCCCTTAAAGAGTAAAATGGTCAGTCTAATCTTTCCAGTGAGTTCTTACACTGTCAATGGGGGTGTCATGGAATTCGATTACAAGTGGAAATATTGGGAAGCAAGTCGTGGGTGATGATCGGGGTCACGTAAAAACGATCATCAAAATGTTAGCTGCAAATAACGCTGACTATACACCTGCTCGCGTCGCACTTGCGGCGTAATTGAAGTAGGCGTCTTTCGTTGAGTTTGCCTGAAACGTAGCGAAAGATGTTATCTAAGTCAGGCTGGCTGTTGCATTCCTCCGTAGCAGCAGTAAGATTTAAGGAGGTGTTTCAGATTGAGGAGGTTGGTTGCCGACACATCTGAAGAAAAAGAAAAATTCCAACTAAACTTGTAGATGCCTAAATGGAAACTTAGTAAGACGCGGGTTCGACTCCCGCCACCTCCACCAGACCATCCTGTATAGTATTGAAATTATTTAATAATTTTGACACTCTTGTCATCAAACCGCATCCCCTTGCGTTTTTTATAACCACCGCGTGTTCATTTAGTGACTGTTTTAGTGACTGTTTTAGTGACTGTTGATTATTGAATGGGTGTTTGATTTATGATCAAACAATCAACGAATTCTAATTCAGTTTCAGAAATGGAACTTGATGAATTCCCACAAATTGATATATTCGCAGAAAAGTTCTGGACAGACATATTATTTCAGAATTTATATTCCGACAGATTTAATTGAACATTTTGATGGAGTTAGACAGTTAAGAGTCTCATTAAAATGCGCCATTAAGTCTCGTTCCGTTAAAATCACTAAAATACTAAAAATAAAAGTATCTTCACTCTTTGAAGAAATACGAATGGGTGCTAAGTCTCTTAATATTGAACAAATAAAGGAAATCCTCAGAATTGAGATTAGGAAACAAATCCTACACTCTCATAGAGTCAGGGAAGGAACGAACAGATGGGATGAAGACGGTATTAAGGGAAGTTTAGATTCTATCCAGAAGAAAGAACTAAGTCTCAAAGATAGGTTAAAGTCAGATCCAAAGTCCTACAAAGATGAAGTTGAATCCAAGTTAGAGGGAATTCTTAAATCTTTGGATGTTCATGTAGAAAAGAACTCACTTGAATTCCAGAAGTTAAGAAACAACTTTATCGATTTGTATTTGTTAAGACACGAATGGATGAGGGAACTGGTTAATCAGACAGGAAAATCTGATGATGATTTTAGAAAAAGTGCGGAACAAAAACTTGGAATTGAATTGTTTCCAGAATTACAAGAATCATCTATTGAAGATTTTAGAAAGGGGTTTCAAACGAATTTACTAAAAACAAAGTCAGTAGAGGTCAATAATTCAGTTGCAGGAAAAAAGATTTCAGAATGTGCAGGGTTATTCTATGACCGAAAAATATTAGAAGAAACTTCTGAAAAGGAAATAGGAGAATTAAAACGCATCATTAACGACTTTATTGAGGTGATGGGTGATTTATCAATTGTTCAGATCAATAAAGGAGTAGTTTCAGAGTATATTTCTTTAGAATCCAAACTACCCCCACAAAGACGGAAATCTGCAAAATTTAGAGACTTAGGAATCCCACAAATATTGAAACTGAAAGGAATTGAAACTCAATCCATTCAGAATATCAATAAAAGAATTTCAAAATTGAGTGTGTTTGCGAACTGGTGTGTTAGACAAGGATATTTTTTAGAAAATCCATTTCAAGACATGAAATTCTCTATCAAGAAGAAGAAAATTTCTGGTAGAGAACCATTTACTAATAAAGACCTAAGAAGAATACTTGCAAAAGAAACATTCCTAAAATGGACAGTAGGTTTTCATCACAAACATAATCCTTCACATAACGAAACAGGTTGGTTCGCAAAGGGAAAAGAAAATTGGGGAACAACAATCAAATCTTCAACAAGAAATAAAACTTTGCCTGCTCAACCAAGTGGTGCAAAGAATCAGATGCCTTACTACTGGATATTTCCTTTGGGAATATTAAGTGGTTTGAGAACTAATGAAATGTGTCAACTCAGATGTTCTGATGTTAGAAAAGAAAATAGAATTTGGATGATTCATGTTGAAGATACAGAGGATACGAGTGTTAAATCAAGTGCTGGTATTAGGAAGGTGCCCGTTCATCCTCAACTTATCAAATTAGGATTCATTGAATACATTGCAAAACAAAGAAGGAAAAAGAAAGAAAGAATATTTTGGGAACTGACTAAATCAAGAGATGGATATTCCAAACAAGTTTCTCGACATTACAACGAGAGATTACTTCCTGCACTTGGTGTCTGGAAGAAGAATGTAAAAGTTCTTTACTGCACCAGACACACTTTCATCAACAAACTCTATTCAGAAAAAGTGGATGAGAATGTCATCAAGACTTTGGTAGGACACGAAAAAGAATTCACTATGAAACATTATGGAGGTGACCCTTTCTCACCAGAACGACTGTTAGAAGAAATTTCAAAAGTTTCATTTTCTGGAATCAATTGGAATGGATTGAAAATATTAAATTAATGAAAGAACTCTACTTCACATCACCTTATAGAAGGTCTACACGAACTGTCAGACTTGAATACGGACAAGTTAAGAAGGTCTTTATACTCAGAACCTTTGAAGGAGAAATGAATGGTAGAGGGACTTCTGAGAGTCCTCCAAAGGAAGAAGTATTTGAGGATGAACAGGGACTTTTGAAGAGAGTATATGAGACTAAATCTGGACTACTGGAAGGTAGATGGATTGTCCAAAACAAACAGTCAATATCTCAACCAAGTTTTATTTCCACTAATGTTGTGGATGGTGAGATATCTGTTGAATTTGAGTGATTAATATGAATTGGAGACTTGTTCTAATCATTATATTTATTCTTGAGGGAATATATTATT
>Ga0208570_1000267_pt1 | contig 21907 bp, 19 predicted proteins | sample DeeseametaMP1202_FD_184192 | JGI IMG/M metagenome (GOLD analysis project Ga0208570, IMG submission 184192) | Marine microbial communities from the Deep Indian Ocean - MP1202 (SPAdes) | ecosystem: Environmental > Aquatic > Marine > Oceanic | place: South Indian Ocean | collected 2011-03-08
CTGGCCGCCAGTATTATTCCCGGAGGAAAAGCGGCCGTGCGCGGAGCTCGAACGGCTGGTAAAATGGCAAAACATGCGGATGAAGCCGTGGATGTGGGTGAGGCTGTTGTTAAGCATGGGGATGAGGTTGCGGATGTTAGTGAGGCGGCGGTTAAGTCTGGGGATGAGGTTGTTCTTCCAAACAAGAAACCTAAATCAAGTAAACTTTCTAGTGCTCAAATGCTGGAGCTTGGCGATGAGAAGGCAAAAGCTTATGCCAAGCATGTTCACGAAAATTGGGACGTGTTAAAACCTTCTCAAGGCGCAAGAAAACCATCTACTGTAGACGTAATAGTAACGCGTGATGGTAGAGTGTTTGAAGGATATAATACGAAAAAAGGGCACCCCAATTACGACGACCCTCTATCAAAAGTCGACGATGAAATAAAAGATGCTTATGGCTCAGTACCAATAAGCGAAAGAATGGGCAATAGTCATGGCTTCTGTGCTGAGGTGTCTGCATTGCAAAAAGCAAAATGTGCGGGGGCTGATCTTGAAGGTGCGGTAAGTATTGCAGCTGAGGTTAAAACAGGGAGACTAATAAGAGCTTGCGACTCATGTAATCCTGCTTTGGGCAGTTTAGGTGTATTCGACGGCGTTAGGAAAATGTGAATCTATCCCACGAAAACGAGCATTGAAAGAATGATATTTAAAAATAAAGAATCGGAAAAGTACTTGGAAACGTTTGGTTGGTCCATCAATAGAAACGTTAGGCTCCCAGCCTATATTGACTGCCAGACAACGCCTTCTATTGTAGTTGCTGCAATAGAGAACTTATATGGTCTAGAATTTTTAAGTGCGACAGGTAATAGCAGGACATTTAAAGTTCAGGAGGAATTTATCCGAGATTTTGAAGTTGATATGCGAGAGTGGGTTGAAGATACAGGCATTAGTTTTCAGTTCTATCCTCTTGGTCATATGGCCGAGCATGGCGGTATTTTAGTCCTTGATCAAAAAGGACGATTCTACTTGGCCGGAGACGAGCTTATATATTATGGTGATAGCCTTGAACAGTTTTGCGATGTTGTCATTTTTAAGCGTAGATGCGGACTTTCTATTAGAGAAAATAGTACGACCTTTTACTGTCATAATAATAAAAATACAGGGTATCATTTTGACGTGGAAAATGGTTGGCTGGGAGATCCGGAGCATTTGGATCTGGAATATATAAAAGCAAACACTAACAGCTAAATAACGGTTCCAAGCCATTGACCACCTGAAGGGAGCTCAAGAGTACTTATCTGGTCTGAGGTTATTCGCTAAAAAGAAAAAATCAGAATAAGGCTCTCAAGTTGGATCTCAATATAAGGAATTTACCTAGATCTGTCTGGAGGCGATTAAGAAAGCTGGTTAAAAAAGCAGCCTTGTAGGCATTGCCAGGTAAGCGGATGGTCAGCTGAGAAAATGTTACATTTGAGTTCTGGATCGGATGCGTCCATCGCTCTTTGGCTTTCAGTATTCTGGTGCTGATAGAGCTGGTTGAAACTGAGAGCAGTTTTGGGACTAAACAATAATTGAAAATGCAAGAATCTGAAGAAAGTAAGGGATGCATACCGAAGACTCATAACCACGTAGAGCATTATTTAATTGGAATGTGGTGGACAGGTTACCGAGCAGGTTAGTTCGGATGAAGAGACCAGCATGCTGGTCTATAACGTTAGATGAGTGAAGTCAGGCAAGAAGAATTAGACTCTTACGAAGCCAAGGAAAAACTACCCCAAATTCTTCGGCGGGAAGACGCCGGAACGGTATTTACCTTCGCTAACCGAGGAAAACCCGACGCGTATGCGATACCCGCCCAATCCAGATCCGCTCCCCAGAATTTGAACTATTAAGAACGTCTCCGCACGATTGTTGTTTCATAGGCCAGTGTCTGTTCGCCGCTATATTGGTCTACGGTATACGCACGAATAGTCATCCGATTCCCTTTTAGCTCAATCATAAAGAAACCGGCTGTATTATCTTGTTGCCAGAATACTGCATTGCGATCAGGGTTTTTAAATGCTCGGGATTTTGCTCCCGCTCCGGAAATAATAAACAGGGTTTTGCCGCACTCAGGGACGGAATTAAGAAATTGCAAATCGTGATCATGTCCTGCCAAGTATAAATCCACTTTGCCGCACACATTGTGTTGGAACCATTCCCGGTATACTTCACCGGAAACCCGTTTGGTGAGCGGTTCTAATGGTGGAACGCCATCGTATAATCCGGCGTTGCCATGTACGCCGTTGGAGATGAAGGGGTGGTGGGTAAAAGCAATTCGCCAGCCATCCATTGGCTTCGCCAGTTCATTGGCGAGCCATTCCGCTTGCATGGCTTTGTACTTGTTCACCGCATACGCGGGAGCAATTTCAAGAGCAGCGATCATCGGATTGGAATCCAGTGCCATGAACCGGGCCAGGGGGCGGGGGTGGCCTAATGGTGCAGTAAACGAATAATAACGATCCGGCATTTGCCATTCGTTGCTGAGTTTATCGTCGCGTCGGGTATAGGCCACCTGAATATCACCGGCGTGATTGAAACTGCCGAGCCCGTCAATCACCAGGTCGTTATCGTGATTGCCCAGTGACATAAAAAACGGAAAGTCCAGATTGTCATAGGGCAATTCGAACTTGACTTCGAAGGCCGTGCTGTAAGTACTGGTCGGGTTATCGTCATAGATATTATCCCCCAGGCCTACCGCAAATTCGAAACCACCGGCACGACTGCACACTGCTTCCATTGCCTCGGAGACGAAACGCTGTGTGGTATTTCCTTCACCAAAATCGCCTAATGCAACAAAGCGAACGATATGATCCGGGGCGGGTGTCACGGCGGCTATCACAGGCGTGAAGCGCGCTTTAATGTAAACGTCGTTACTCAGGTCGACATAGCAGTCATTGTATTGAGTCTGACTGCAGTCCCCTTCCCATCCGGAAAACTGATAACCCTCATCAGCAAAGGCCGAGAGAAAGGTGTTGGCCGGGTCTTGTGAAAACAGGGATTCGTAGCCTTCCAGGGTGCAGCTACCTTCGGTTTGGGTGCAGTCAATCGCCAGCGGAGTTGAAATGACCCGGCCCCCAGCGGTGGTCTCGACCGTAAGATTACAGGCGTTTAGCCCCAGGGCGGCCGTCGCCACCAGCATTGAACGCAACATAACGGAATCTCTGATTATTCTTGTGATAGTGAAGGGGTATAACGGTAATCCCTTTAAATGACAACGAAGTGATGACGAATGGTGTGACTAAGCGCAAGTTTCGGGTCGCAAATCGGGTCTTGTAACGCCACACTACGGGTTAGTGATTATGAGCGTGACTGAGAGAGCAGCGGATAGGTGATTGCAGTGAGAGCGACAGAAACGAGTCGTCCATATCAGCAGATTAAGGCGGCGATTGAATACTTTATTGAACATCAGCAGCAACAGCCGGGGCTGGCAGAGTTGTCGGAACACGTTGGCTTGAGTGAATTTCATTTACAACGGATGTTTTCGGATTGGGTCGGAGTGTCCCCCAAGCAATTTTTGAAATTCCTGACCAAGGAGTACGCCAAAACTCGGCTGCAGAATGAGTCGGTTTTACAGGCCGCGCTGGATAGCGGATTGAGTGGGGCAGGGCGACTGCACGATCTGATGATAAGTTGCGAAGGCGTGACGCCGGGGGAATTCAAAAAACAGGGTGAAGGCGTCGTAATTCAGTATGGCTTTCATGAATCACCGTTCGGACATTGTATGTTAGCGCAAACCCCGAGAGGCGTGTGTAGTCTGGTATTTTTCGATGCGGCGGGGCAGAAAGCAGAACAGGTTAAAATGTTGCAAACACAGTGGCCGAAGGCAGTTTGTAAGGAAGATCCGCTTGCGACGCAAAACACCATCGGAAAAATCTTTGCCGGAAACGAGTCTGTGGGACGGGGTTCGACGAAGAGAAAGAAAGCCACCTTGAAGCTGTTGTTGAAAGGCACACCGTTCCAGCTGAAAGTATGGGAAGCCCTACTTTCCATACCAGAAGGTGATATCGTCTCCTATCAGCAGGTAGCGGGTCTGATCCAGGCACCCTCGTCGGTTCGTGCAGTAGCGAGCGCTGTCGCTAAAAACAATATAGGCTATCTGATTCCCTGTCACCGGGTTATCCGCAGTAGCGGTGATTTCAGCCAGTATCGTTGGGGCGCGTCCCGTAAACGGATCATGCTGGGTTGGGAAGCCAGCCAGCATGGGAATGAATAGCGGATTTAAGGTTGAAGCATCGGATTAATTACTGAAAAGCGTTAATAGATTATTCAGGAAGCGCTGACCGAGTTCGGTGGTTTGCCAGTGGGTGGCGGATTCGGTAATCAAACCCTGTTGCACTGCTTGGTTCAGCGCGGATTGAAACCGATTCGGGGGCACAAAAGTCCGTTCGCTAAAAACCGTTCTCGCGATGGGTTGCGATAACCGGAAAGCATTCATGAAAAATTCAAATCCAAGATCCTGCTCTGTTATTGGTTGTTGTCGCGCAGTAAACGCTTTTTCCGGATTTAGGTAATCGTTGGGCAGGCGTGTTTTTTGATAGCGGATGATTTTCTTTTGCTGCGAGTCGGATATTTTTCCATGCGCACCGGCCCCCATAGCCAAATAATCACCGAACAACCAATAGTTTAGATTGTGCCGGCATTGAAACTCCGGTTTGGCAAACGCGCTGGTTTCATAATGGATGAAGCCCGCCTCTTGTAGTAACGTTTTACCCGCTTCATCAATGTTATCCAGAGTTTCGTCTTGGGGTAGTGCCGGCTTGGTCGTATAAAATACCGTATTGGGTTCAATGGTTAATTGATACCAGGACAGGTGGCGGGTGTTTAGTGCCAGTCCTTGTTCCAGATCCGCGATCGCCTGCGCTTCTGTTTGATTCGGCAGGCCGTGCATCAAATCTATATTGATGCGCTCGAAACCGACGTCCTGTGCTGCGCCGATGGCGCGGATGGCTTCCTCCCGGTCGTGAATACGACCCAGTGCTTGCAGCTTTTCGGTTTCAAAACTTTGTACGCCTATAGAAAGACGGTTAATGCCTGCCTTTCGGAATCCCCGGAATTTGTTGTATTCGAAGGTGCCCGGATTCGCTTCCAGTGTGATTTCTGCACCCTGTTCTATGGGTACGAGCTGATCAATTTCTTGTAGTAGCTGTTCATAGGCTGCAGCACTGAATAGGCTGGGTGTGCCGCCACCGATGAAAATACTACTGATACTGCGGCCCTGCGCCAGCTGCTGATCCTGTTGCAAGTCCTGCAATAGTGCAGCAACGTATTCCGTTTCCGGAATACGCTGGGTCTCGTGGCTGTTGAAGTCGCAATAGGGGCATTTCTTTACGCACCAGGGCACATGAATATACAGTGCCAACGGAATCGGGTTCATGGTCCGCGCTCAGGCCTTTCCAGCCAGCGTGGCAATCATCTGTTGCAGAGCTTGTCCCCTGTGGCTCAGTTTGTTTTTAATCTCTGGCGGTAATTGGGCTGCACTGCATTCCTGGCCAGGCACCCAGAACACCGGGTCGTATCCGAACCCGTTTTCCCCTTGCGGTTGCGATACGATCAAGCCCTCCCAGGTTCCCTGGCAAATGATCGGAGTGGGGTCGTTGTCATGACGCAGATAGACCATAACGCATTGAAAGCGGGCGGTGCGTTCAGCGGGCGCGACGGATTGCAGGTTTGCCAGCAGCTTCACTATGTTGTTGGCATCATTAGCGGGTTCGCCAGCATAGCGGGCGCTGTAGATGCCCGGTTCGCCGTTCAACGCATCCACCTCCAGACCGGAATCATCCGCCAATGCCGGACGTCCCGAGCATCGGCTGGCATTGCGCGCCTTCAGTATCGCGTTTTCCACAAAGCTCAGGCCGGTTTCTTCGATGTCTTCAATGTTCAGAGATTTTTGGCCGATCACCTGAATGTTCAGAGGCGATAGCATTTGGCTGATTTCTTTGAGTTTGCCACGGTTGCCGCTGGCTACGACGATTTCTTGCATGGGGGTTCCTGTTAATATCGGGATGGGCCTGGACCAAAAACAGGAGGGATTATAGCCTTTTCGGGCCGCTGTAGGTGATAAAAAACCGGTGCAGGACACCGGCTTTCGAAGGTTGCTATTGCCTGTTCGGTTTATATCTTGCCAACACCGGCGTTGGCCCGAACGATGCCGGGCACCTCAGAAGAGTGATCAAGTTTATAACTGTAAGGCACGCTGACGCGACAACTGGATTGCAGTTGTCCACCCGCTATTTCGGGTACGTCCAATGCACCGTCACCGACTTTACGGCTGTAATAGATTTCGGGTTCAACGGTGTTTTCGCCGGTCTGCCAACAGCCAGGTTCACTCGAATCGTCGGAGGCCAGCAGGGGATTATTGACGTTGTAGAAATGATTACCTTCTACTAACACCCGTGCGCCCATACGGGAATTGATGGCGTGGAACATGTAATTCTGCGACGGATTCGACCAGTAGTTGTTGTATATATGAGCCAGGCCGTGGCGAATCAACGGTGTGCGCTGCTCAATATTCTGATACCAGTTATGGTGGAAGGTGATATTGGTGTTGGCACTGTCCGAATCACTGGAGCCGACCAGACCTGCCCGGCTGGAATCCCGATACCAGTTATAGGATACCGTGACATTGGTAACCCCGGCTTTCATATCCAGTAGAGAGTCGTAACCCGATGATTCACCGCCACTGGCTTCCAATGTGTTGTGATCTATCCAGACGTTGTTTACGCCACTTTCCATGCCGATGGCATCGCCGCCGTTGGAGGTAGGTGAACCAGACTTTTTAACATTTTTAATGTGTAAGTTCTGGATGATAATATTGGAGGCATCACGTACGTGTACGCCGATTTGATCCAGTATGCCTTTGGTGCCAACTCCGATGAGTGAGATGTTGCTGACCTTTTTGAATTGAATTTCTTCATCGGTGGTGTCGCAGCTACCGCTTACCTTTGATGTGTTGCTGTGGGTGATCGTGCCGTTCACCATGATTATCAGCGGGGTATCGTCGGAAGCCCGGCTGCACATCGCTTGGTTGATCTGCGATCCGGTACTGGCGTAAACAACCTGGCCACCTGCACCGCCGGTGGTTGCTGCTCCGAATCCTTCCAGATCGGCATTGCGATCGGGTGGGTCGGTAGGCTCAGGCGGCTCAACGGGATCGGTTGGTGTTGTCTGCCCCGCAGTGGCAAAACGCCATTGCTGGTTGACGGCGCCCAGATGGGTGAATTGCCGGATATCCGCCTGATCCGCTTTACTCCATTCCCAGGCATCCAGTGCAAGCCCGTTGAGCTTGGAGGTGATGGTGAAATAGCCGTCTCCAACCGGAGTAACGGCCCATTGCTGGTTGTCCCCACCCCAATAGGACCATTGCCGGATTTCTGCACCGGGTTCCATACTGAATTCGTATACGTCGATGGATTGACCGCTGGAGGCGGAACGGATGGAATAGTAACCGTTACCCAGGCTGGTTACATCCCAGTAGGGCAGGTCGGTATCGCCAACTTGACTCTGAAGAATGTTAGCGCCATCCGCTGCGCTGTTCCCGGCCACATCAATGGCCAAGCCGCTGTGTCGATTGATGATGACATATTGATTGCTGCTCAGGGTGCTGTCATCACTTGCAGAAGGCTCCGAATCGGTATCGTTGCCGGCATTATTGTCCGGTTCGCCGCTTACGTTTTTCGAGATTGAACATTCTTTGACGGATTTGGATGGAACGGGATCAGTGCCGAACGTAGCAGCATTGCAAATGAAGTTACTGTTTAAGGTTTTATACACGAACTGCCCGGAGGCACCGAACGCCACTTGTGTGCTGGAACTGAGAGCGCAGGTTTCATCGATCTTACAGAGTGTTGTAAATCCGTCTGGTCTGTTGGTTGCCGAGAAAGCACTGGCTGACAGGCCAAAGGCCGCGGCCCCGAGCATTATATTTTTATGCATTGCACTGATCCTACCGGAGTGATTTGATTCCCAGCGAAAGTAACAATAAAGCAGATGCATTTCCGGATGTATTCCACAAACTCATCTAGATATTCAGATTGCCTGAAACCGATTTAAGCTGGGGAGTTGTTCTTACACCAGAGTGGATCATGAAGCGTACGGATTGTTGTTTTAGCAACAAACAGTTCGTAAACAATTCAAAGGCTACGGACTGTTTGCTAGCACGTGATGAGATCCCGATCGCTCGGGAGGCAAAAATTTAAAAGGAGTAGGATGTGGCAGCATTCCAGTTTGGATTGTTTTGCGTGACGCCTTCTGCATGAAGCGTGACATTACCTGACATGCGCAGGGCATCCGATTTGCGTTCAAACACCACTTCCACACTGGTTAGCGTGTCGGGCAGGTCGTTGTCTGCTTGCATGGTAACGATAAATGAGTCGCTGGCGGTATCTGCTCGAACGGTGATCCATTCAAGATCGTTTATTTCCGCTTCATTTAATAAGTCATACAGGCTGGGCTTAAGTGTGACGCCGTTAATGGTGAATTGATCGGTACTGCTGGCCAGAATAGGCACGCCAGCATTGTTATCAAACCAGATAGTGGCGGGCAGATTGGTGACACCTTTAAGGTTATACGCAATGGACGTGGCGCCATAGCTGCCTTGATTTCTAACAATACCAATGCCCTGGGCTAATTCCAGGGTGGTGGTGAATGTTTCTGAAACAGGTGGAAAGGTGGCGGACACTGTGGTGACCAATTCGATTTCGAGGGTAGGCAGCATGCCGTAGTTTTCATCGAATACCAAGTTGGCATTGCTGGAGGTGTAGTTGACACTAACGTTGGCACTGATGCCGCTGACAGTCGCGGTCGCGTTGGTAACGGCACTGGTCGGCGGGTAGAATTGAATGGGATTCTTGAGCTTGATGGATTCAACACTGTAACTATCGACATCAATCGGCCCATCAATTTGATACAGTAAAATTTGTTCGGGAGTAGAGGAGATATGCAACGTGATCGAATTCGTTCCCAGAGGAAATGTTAAGGTGTAAATATCCAGATCACCCTCACTACGTTCAAAGGAAATCTGTGTTTTCTCCGGAATTTCAAAGCCGATAGAAGCTTCTTCATAAGTAAAAGCGCTGCCAGTGGTTAGCGGCAAATACGTATTAAATTTTTGCACGTAGTCAGAAGGCTGAGTAAACACCGGTGGCGGGTTTACATCCGTTGCGTCGCCTCCACCGCCGCCGCCACAAGCGGACAGAAGGGCGGCTGCACAAAACAGGGTTATTGCGTGAAACGTTTGGCTGCGCGTCATAATTAATCGTCTCTTATCGTCTAAGTTATTATTTTAATCTGTTGTTGAATTCAGGGTTGCAGGATGACGCTGCCGGACACCACCCGATGGGTATGCTTGTTGCGGAACAATACCGGCACTGCCGTTAAGGAAGAGGGCAGTGTCGAGCTGTATTGCATGCTGACATTAAACGTATTGCTGGCAACATCTTCATTGACTGTTATCCAGTCCAGTTCATCCAGTTCGCTTTGATTTACGATTTCATAATCGGTTGAGCTGAGGTTGCCATTGCTGGTATTAAAGGTGGTGTTGCTGGTGATCGCTATAGGTGCGCCGTCGTTGTAATCAAACCAGATTATGTTGGGAAGCGATTGCAGTGATTGCAATGTGCTATTAAAAGCCTGATCAAGATAGATGCCTTCATGGGCAACGATGCCGATGCCCGGTGTGAAGTCGAACGTACCTGTTACTGTCTGCTGGGAAAGGGTAACGGATGGCGTCGTCTGTGCACTGTCCACGTAGATGGTCGCACTCAGTTGCGCCTGCAAAGTGGGTAGGTTGCCCTGGCCGGTTAGCGTTATCCGGTTATCGGTATTGGTGAGTGTATAGCTTACCCGGATGTTGAACTGGTCACTGATATCCGCGCCGCCGGATTCGGTGATGCGGGCGCTGGCCGTGGTGTCGGGGTATTGGGGTGTTCCGGTCAGCTGAAGTGCGTTTGCGAATCGAAAATAATCCGCCTCGTATTGAGTGCTGTTTACCGTAAATTCAAACGGCCCATCAATACCCAGCAATTGAATCTGATTGCTATCCGAGCTGAAGTACAGTCGCATCTGCGTGCTGGCGCCGCTCATGTCTATTGAATAGACGGGTATCTGTTTCTGGCTGGAGAATGCCTCGTCGTATCCGATTGAGCTGGTTAGCGTGCCTTGTGTGGTGTCGGCATAGACCAGCTGTGTATCGCTGGTCAGCGGGAGGTATCGGTTTTGGTCCGGGGTGCTGAAAGCGCCGGTGCGGTCGTCGTCTGTTTCTTCTTCCAGACCGCAACCACTTAGCAAAATGCTAAAAATAGCGATATAAAATAGTTGCTTAGGTGTCATCTCGATTGTCCGAATAGTGCGATTGGGCGTGCTTTTATTCTGGTTATAACAGGATTGTAGCCCAGCGTACTGTAAGTTCGTGTAGAAAAATGTTAGGAGGTTTTGACGTGGATTTGAGACCGATGGCCTCTCCCGTGGGGGCCATCAGGGCATGAGCAAAATGTGGGGTGAAGCCCGGAATGCGGAAATTCGGTCACATAGCGCCGTGCTCGGGATTCTTTGGTGACGGCTCAATCAGCAAAAAACGATTGAGAAAAACTCAGTTTCAGCGAGCCATAATCCGGGGTGGGTTTCACCTGAATATCAAAATTCAATTTGTCGCCCTCGTCTACCAGGAACTCTGCCAGATAATAAATCGCACGACCTTCTTCCACCATCTTGAAGTCCAGCGGAATTTCGCTGCCGCCTAATTGCCCGGTAAAGCCTTTTAGTTGGGACATGACGGCTTTAGGTGGGCCGCCCGGCATTTTCCGTTGCACACTGATATTAATCAAGCCGCGTTGACGGCTACGCATCAAACCATAGGCTTCTGCTACCTCTGCTGTTAGCAGCGTTGAATTGAAAGCGCTGTAATGGACAATATAATCGTCGTCTTCAATATACTGATCGGCGGCGGCTAATTCCGTTGCCAATAATAAGACGACGGCCAGTATTGATGCCAACGTGATTTTGAGCGTGGTGGTCATGTTTTTTCTCCCTTATTTGGTGATGTGATACACCGCCGTTTCGCCAAATAGATTGGGGTATATGCGCATCATCACACCGTCACGATAATTCATGTCCACTACCGTCCGATTCAGTATTTTCAGGTTCTTGCGCTGACACATGCTCTCAAAATCTGCGAACGTACACAGATGGATATTCGGTGTGTTGTACCAAGTATAAGGCAATAGTTTGGAGACGGGCATTTTGCCTTTGGCGAGCAGGAACAAGCGGCAACGCCAGTAGCCGAAATTGGGGAAGGTAATGATGCACTCTTTGCCCACCCGTAACATATCGTCGATTACCCGGTCCGGGTAGTGTACCGCCTGCAGAGCTTGGGTCATGATCACCATATCAAAGCTGTTGCTGTCGAAGTTATCCAGACCCAAGTCCAGATCCTGTTCAATCACATTGACTTTTTTCTTAATGCATTCAACGATTTGGCTTTGGTTTATTTCTAGACCATATCCTATTACGTTTTTGGAGTCGCGCAAATGAGCGAGCAAGGCGCCGTCACCGCAACCAAGATCGAGCACGCTGCTATCGGGTTGAATCCATTGTTGGAGGGTTTCCAGATCCTGGCGCATCGGTCAAGCCCCCCCAACCACTTCAATGGAATTCATATAAGCTTTGAACAAATCAATATAAGCAGGCACATTCAGCAGGAACGAGTCATGGCCCTGGGGGCACTCGACGTCGGCGTAAGTAACGTTTTTCTTTGCTGTTAATAGCGCTTCGACGATTTCCCTTGACCGCTCCGGCGCAAAACGCCAGTCGGTAGTGAACGACAGAACCAGAAAGTGTGCCTTTGCTTGTGCCAATGCTTTGCTCAGTTCGTGATTATAGTCTTCGGCCGGATCGAAATAGTCCAGGGCGCGGGTCATCAGCAGATAGGTGTTGGCGTCGAAGTTTTTGGAAAACACTTCGCCCATGTAGTTCAGGTAGCTCTCCACTTCAAATTCCACATCGAAATCGAAACTGATGGCGCCGTCACGCAGCTCGCGGCCAAATTTTTCTTTCATGGCATCGTCGGACAGATAAGTAATGTGGCCCAGCATACGAGCCAGGCTGAGTCCGGTTTTCGGGTACGTATTGTGTTCGTAATAATGACCATCCCTAAAGTCCGGATCTGAGATAATGGCTTTGCGGGCAACCTCATTAAAGGCAATATTCTGTGCCGATAATTTGGGGGCAGCGGCGATTACGATGGCATAGCGCACCAGATCAGGCTGGTCGATGGCCCATTGCATGGCTTGCATGCCGCCCAGGCTGCCGCCGACGACAGCGGCCCATCGGGGTATTTCCAGGTGTTCCATCAGGCTGTGCTGACTGACCACCCAATCTTTCACCGTGACGATTGGAAAGTCAGGGCCATAGGGTTTGTCGGTGTCCGGGTTGATTGACTTGGGGCCGGTGCTGCCGTGGCAACCACCCAGATTATTCAGACTGACCACAAAGAAGCGATCGGTGTCGATGGCTTTGCCAGGGCCGATGCAGGCATCCCACCAGCCGGGCTTTTTCTCATTTTGCCGGTGGAAGCCAGCCGCATGGTGATGGCCGCTGAGGGCGTGGCATACCAGCACCGCATTGTCTTTATTGGCGTTAAGGCGGCCATAGGTCTCGAACACCAGCTCATAGTGGGGCAGGGTTTTTCCGCATTGCAGTTCGAGTGGTGCCGTACAACGAAAGAGTTGGGGTTGTACGATGCCCACCGAGCCGGGAAGAGGGTGTACCGGAGGTACGGACTGTAATGGTGGCTGTCGCTTCGTTTGTTCCAATAGGGGTTTCACCGCGTTTTTATTGATTGGGCCGGGTCAAATTAAGATAGCGAAGTCTAACAGAAATGAACCGGAGTTCTAGCGCGGGATGGTCACAGTTGTCGGGGAGAGAACTGGGCAGTGATCATGGGGATTACTTTGCGGCTTTGGTGGATGGGGGCGGGCTTACGCAACCCTTTCACCATGGTTTCAACTTCGATAATCTGCTCTGCCAGGTCGTTGAGCAGGCTTTCCATGCCTTCAATCCGTTGCTCGGCATTGTCATCGGTATTATTCAGTGTACGCAGCTTTTTAATATGCTCGTCGAGCAAGGCTTTTTGCTCCTGAGCGTTCTGGAATAGCGGTAGTAATACGTCGTTGAGCCATTGCCGGGCAGACCTGAGATAGAGGCGGTAGATGGTGGATCCTTCATGGACTACCGTGCTCAGAAAACGTTTGGAGGTCGCTTTCTGCTCGATCAGCAGCTTACGTAAATTGCGCCGGAAGCTGCCGGACTTGGCTCGCAAATCGTCTAAGCGAACGATGTACTCCTTGGCAGAAAAGCGCGGATAGTCCATTGGAGCCAAGCCTTGTTCCGCTTCGTATCGGGCATAAATGTCGGTGATCAGACCCTGAAGCTTTTCTTGTTTCGCTGCCAGTTCTGCCATATCGGCCTTCAGGCTATCAAAGAAATTGTCAATCGCGTTGTTCATGCCCACGATAGTCCAACTGGAAGTCAGCGCGTGGCCGGCGGCTTTCAGGTGGCCGTCCAGTCGCGGAGCGGTCACTGATTCCAGCATCTTTGCCCCTTCGCGCTCGATCATTTTGCGGCTGGATTTCAGCAGAATCAGTTTTTTATGGTAAAAGCCCTGCTCATGACGGGCATGGCTGAGCAGGGATCCCATCTGGATTTTGCGGCCGGATTCCTGCGCTTTCATCAATTTAAGCTCGTTCTGCACGGACTCTTTACGCCGCAGCAGGGTTTTGCGACTGCCATGCAGCATGGCGTGAATATCTTTGATCACGCTTTTTTGAATCAGGTACTCTTTTCGGCGCATCATATCGTTGGAAAGCAATTCTTCCAGCTCCGGCAGTAAGCTTTTCGCCAAACGCTGTGGGTTGCCTTCAACCTGTGACAATAAGCCCTCTTTCGCCGAGACGCAGAGAATCTCATCGGGGGCAATGGATAACTGGCGTGCGCATTGGGCCTTGATGTCGCCCAGTTCCCGCTGGTTGTGCTGTTCGTCTTCCAGTTCATCCCACACCGAATCCACTTTGTTCAGTACGGCATAAACACCGGTAGACTCCCGTAACGAGAGATCGCGAATGTGGCGGTTCCAGATGTCCAGGTCGGTCGCGCTGACGCCGGTGGAGGCCGATAACAGCAGTAGGATGGATTGCGCTTCGGGCAGCAGGCTGAATGTCAGTTCCGGTTCGCAGCCCAGGGCGTTCAGGCCAGGAGTGTCAATGATGGTGAGCCCCTGGCGCAATAAGGGATGATCAAAGCTGATCATGGCGTGGCGCCAGGCCGGGATCATTACTTTTTCAGGGTCATCCGGTGACGTTTCCAACAGCTCGGTCTGAAAACCCATGGCAGCGGCGTCCTGCGGACGTACCGGTTTTTGATGAGCCACTTCAGCGAAGGCTTTTTTCATGGTTTTGGGGTCGTTTTGATCCAACGGCACGAAGACCCATTTGTCGGGGATTTTACGAAAACTGGCCAGACTTGACCCCACCATGCGGGTTTCAATAGGCAACAAACGGATATAGCTGCTGCCGGCACGATGGTCGTACAGCAATTCAGTGGGGCACATGGTGGTGCGCCCGGCACCGGAAGGCAAGATACGGGTGCCGTATTGGCTGAAGAAAAGTGCGTTGATGAGTTCGGTTTTACCGCGGGAGAATTCACCTACAAACGCTATGGTTATTTTGTCTTCCTTGAGGGTTTGCAGTGCCTGTTCCAGCTTCGTTTCCAGCTCGGGATTTTGCACATTATGGTCCACCAGCCAGCCACGATACCGGGTCAGCTCGCGGTGGATTTCCTGCCGCCACTGAAGATAGGCATCCATCTGACTGGAAAGGCGCGCTGATTCCATAATGGTAAACCGCTCTTAGACCATTGTTAAAAAATCAATAAGATTAGTAGCTTAGCATCAAGGTGAGGTTCGGGCCCGCAAACCGGGGGATGCCTTGAGCACTTAGGGCTTAATAATGTTCAGCTTAGCAGGGATTTTCATCCCCGCTGGTGGCAATACCAAACGGTAGCGACGCTACTGTCCATGCTTATGGTATTCCGTTCAGGCCGAATAGCTGCTTGATAAAGATCAAAGCAATCATCACCAGCATGGGGGAGATATCCAAACCGCCCATGGCGGGAATGATCTTGCGGGCCGGTGCCAGAACCGGTTCGGCAATCTGATTCAGAATGTCCACCACCGGGTTGTAGTTGCCGCTGGCGGCGACCACCCAGCTCAAAATAGCCGCTGCAAAAATCACGAACAGGAAAAAATTGATCACGGTACTGGCAATGGACATCAATAACAGGATGAACATTTGCAGCGGGTTGAGCACCGGCAATATATGGAACACATACATATACAGTGCCAGTTTCACAACCACCAGTAGGATAAACAGCACCAGTGATGCCATATCAATGCCACCGACACCGGGCACCACACGGCGTAACGGGTTAAGCAGGGGAGAGGTGGCTTTGACGATAAACTGGGAAATCGGGTTATAAAAGTCCGCCCGCACCAGTTGCAGAATAAATCTGGCCAGTACGATGGACAGGTAAATCATAAACGCGTAGTCAATCAAGAACCTAAAGGCGCCGCTTACATTCATTTCAGGTTGTTCCTTAATCGGGTAATAACTTTATATGTGGGCAAACAGGCTGAGTTCAACCTGCCAGTTCTTTGGAGCGTTGGTAGGCGCCATCAAGAGCTTGTTTGAATATATCCCGCAGTTGCCGTTGTTCCATAATACCAATAGCCCGCTCGGTGGTGCCACCCGGCGAGGTTACCCGGCGTCTCAATTCGGTGGGGTCGACATCGCTGGTAATCGCCATTTGCGCTGAACCCAGAGCGGTCTGCAGGGTCAGTTGTTTTGCCACCTGTTCAGAAAGCCCGAGTTCCTTGCCTGCCGCCACCATCGCTTCCATCACCAGGAAAAAATACGCCGGGCCGCTGCCGGATAGAGCGGTAACCGCATCAATCTGATCTTCGTTATCCACCCACAGTGCCAGCCCCACCGCTGTCATGATGGAGCGCGCCTGTTCCCGCTGCAGTTCACTCACCTGTTGATTGGCAAACAAGCCGGTAGCGCCGGATTCCACCAGGGCCGGGGTATTGGGCATACAGCGTACTATGGGCATATCGGCGCCCAGAATGGCTTCCATTTTACCCAGGGTAATGCCCGCTGCAATGCTGATAATCAGCGGTTTACGTTGCTGCAGTATGGCTTTTACCGGTTCCAGAACCTCGTCCATGACTTGTGGCTTCACCGCCAACACAACGACATCGGCCTTCTGGCACGCATTTACGTTGTCGCGGGTGGTGTTGACTTGGAGTGTGCGTCGCGCTTGTTGTAATTGTTGTTCGTTGATGTCGGACAGCGTGATATTGATCGGGTCGGTGCCCTTGGCAATCAGGCCCCCCGCCAGGCTGCTGGCCATGTTGCCGGCGCCGATAAAAGTGATCTTCATAGTCATGTGTTTCATTCGTACTTATTTAAGGTCAATTGGAAAATAGAATAACGATTCTATGACGGATTTGTTACGTTTTTCTGCCTGTCTCCAAATAAAGCCGTGCCGATGCGCACCAGGGTGCTGCCGGCGGCGATAGCCGGTTCCAGATCGGCGGACATGCCCATCGACAGAGTGTCGACCGCGCAGTCTGACCCGCGCAGCTCAGACTTCATGTCAGCCTGCAGTTGCGCCAGACGCTGAAAGGCGCGTTGCTGCTGGGCCGGGTCATTGCCGGCCCGCGGGATGCACATCAACCCTCGTAGGGATAGCCGGGGCAGTCCGGATATCTTGCGCGCCAGAGGTAATAGTTGCTCGGGTGTAACACCGGACTTGGAATCTTCATCGTCAATATTGACTTGCAGGCACACATTCAGCGGCGCTAATCCGGCGGGGCGCTGGTCGCTGAGCCGTTGCGCAATTTTCTCCCGGTCGACACTGTGTACCCAGGCGAAGTTCGCCGCGACGGCGCGGGTTTTGTTGGATTGGAGCGGGCCGATAAAGTGCCACTCGATATCCAGATCCTGCAGTTGTTGCATTTTTTCTTCTGCTTCCTGCCAATAATTCTCCCCGAATTGACGTTGGCCCAGTTGAAACAGGACGCGGATGGCATCGGCCGGGTGTTTCTTGCTGACCGCTAGCAAGCACGGTTGGTCCTGCTTCAGCTGCTGCGCAGTGGTGCTGATGCGTTGGCGGACGGAAAAATAGCGCTGTTCTAAATCGATCATGGAATGACCATAAGCTCCGGGGTCGGGGGGAGAATAAAGTATTTGCCGTTGAAGTGTGGTATTTAATCACAAAACTCGTTTAGGTGCGGGTGCTAAAAACGACGCGCGCAGAATGTCTGCTAATCTTGTTGGTAGAGAGTCAACAGTTCACATAAAGGTACCCCATGGACATTACGGAATTGCTCGCCTTTGGCGTGAAAAACGGCGCGTCGGATTTGCACTTGTCTGCAGGTTTGCCACCGATGATTCGGGTGGACGGCGACGTGCGCCGCATTAATCTGCCCGCGATGGATCATAAAGAGGTGCATGGCCTCATTTATGACATCATGAATGATAAGCAACGCAAAGATTTTGAAGAGTTTCTGGAAACGGATTTTTCCTTCGAAGTGCCCGGTGTGGCGCGTTTCCGGGTCAACGCGTTTAACCAGAACCGGGGCGCCGGTGCGGTGTTCCGGACCATCCCGTCGAAAGTGTTATCGATGGAAGATCTGGGGCAAGGTCAGGTATTTAAGAACATTTGTGAGTTTCCTCGCGGCTTGGTGCTGGTGACAGGGCCGACCGGTTCCGGTAAATCCACCACTCTGGCGGCGATGCTTGATTACATTAACGAGACTAGATACGAGCACATTCTAACCATTGAAGACCCGATCGAGTTTGTTCACGAATCGAAAAAATGCCTGCTTAACCAACGCGAAGTGCACCGGGATACTCTGGGGTTCGCGGAAGCGTTGCGGTCAGCATTGCGGGAAGACCCGGATATCATTCTGGTGGGTGAAATGCGGGATTTGGAAACCATTCGTTTGGCGTTAACCGCGGCGGAAACCGGCCACCTCGTTTTCGGGACATTGCATACCACGTCAGCGGCAAAAACCATTGACCGGGTTGTGGATGTTTTCCCGGCGGCGGAAAAAGCCATGGTGCGATCGATGTTGTCGGAATCGCTGCAAGCCGTTATTTCGCAGACCTTGCTGAAGAAAACCGGTGGAGGGCGAGTCGCGGCGCACGAAATTATGATCGGCACACCGGCGATCCGGAACCTTATCCGTGAAGACAAAATCGCACAGATGTATTCCGCGATCCAAACCGGCGCATCCCTGGGTATGCAAACCCTGGATCAATGTTTGGGTGACCTGGTGCGTAAAGGGCACGTGAGTATGGAGCTTGCACGAGAGAAAGCGAAGAATCCGGATGGCTTAAAATAACACGTTGGGATAAACCATGGATTTTGAAAACCTATTGAAGCTGATGGTGGAAAAGGGCGGCTCGGATTTATTTATTACGGCGGGTGTTCCGCCTTCAATGAAGGTACACGGCAAAGTCGTACCTGTGACCAAAACCGCGTTGAGCCCGGAGAAAACCCGCGAGACGGTGCTGGGTGTAATGAGTGAAGCCCAGCGTAAAGAATTTATTGAGACCCACGAATGTAATTTCGCGATTTCCGCGCGGGGCATCGGGCGCTTCCGGGTCAGCGCATTTTACCAGCGCAATCTGGTGGGCATGGTATTGCGGCGTATCGAGACTCGTATTCCGACAATCGACGAGCTCAGTCTGCCTTCAACATTGAAAGACCTGGCCATGACGAAGCGCGGCATTGTTATCTTTGTCGGCGCAACCGGCACCGGTAAGTCGACATCATTGGCGTCAATGATCGGTCATCGCAACAGCAATTCGAAAGGTCATATCATCAGTATCGAAGACCCGATCGAATATATTCATCAGCACAAAGGCTGTATCGTCACCCAGCGTGAAGTCGGCCTGGATACCGCCAGTTTTGATGTTGCGTTGAAAAATACGCTACGCCAGGCACCGGACGTGATTATGATCGGCGAGATTCGAACCCGAGAAACAATGGAATATGCGGTGGCGTTCTCGGAAACCGGCCATTTGGTATTGGCTACGCTGCACGCCAACAATGCGAACCAGGCACTCGACCGCATTATTCACTTTTTCCCGGCTGATCGTCACAGCCAGTTGTGGATGGATTTGTCACTCAATCTGCGCGCCATGGTGGCACAGCAATTAATTCCGTCGCCGGATGGCAAAAGCCGTCGTGCGGTCATTGAAGTATTACTGAATACCCCACTAATGGCAGACCATATCCGCAAAGGGGAAGTGCATTTGCTGAAACCGTTAATGGCTAAATCCCGCGAGCTGGGGATGCAGACGTTCGACCAGGCGCTTTATGATTTATACAGCTCGGGTGAAATCACCTATGAAGATGCCCTGGCTCATGCGGATTCACCAAATGATTTGCGGTTAATGATCAAACTCGGTTCTGAATCTGCAGATTCGCTGGATTCGGCCACAAAAGGGCTCAGCCTGCAAGACGATGATGGATTGAAGAAAGGCTGGTAAGTCGGTTTTTACAGAGGAAGTATTATGGAAGCGGACGCTCGTAATGATCGTTTTATGTTGGTTGTGCTGGGGCTGAGTTTTTTTGTCAGTCTGGCACTGGCTGGTTGGTATGACACCTGGATTGAAGCGCTGGTCATCGGTGCGTTGAGCTTGGGGGGTGCGGTCGGTCTTTATCGTATGGCGCCGGGCAGTTTGCTGTCACGCATGGCTATATCAATCGCTCTGGTAATCTTTGTTATCTTACAAATTCACCAGGCGCGCGGTCTGATCGAATTGCACTTTGGTGTATTTGTAGGCTTGGCGTTGCTCTTCACCTATCGTGATTGGCGCCCTTTAGTGTTGGCCGCTGCCCTGGTTGCCATACACCATGTCAGCTTCTTTGCGCTTCAGCAAAATGACGCGGGGGTTTGGGTGTTTGATAATACTCGTATGGGTTGGAATACGGTTTTCATTCATGCCGTTTATGTGGTGGCGGAAACCGGCGCATTAATTTGGTTGGCGCGTCTCAGTCAAGAGGAAGCACGCATCAGCCACGAAATTATTCAGGCATCCGAACTCGTACAGCGGGCCGACAATACCATGGATTTAACGGTGCGCTGTGCCGCGGAAGGCAGCCCTGTTTTGCTTAAATTTAATGCCATGATGGAGCGTTTAGAACAAGTCTTGATGGGCACCAAAATGGTGATGCAGGAGTTGGTTGATGTAATTGCTGTTTCGAAAGCGGCCAACCAAAGTCTGGACGGGTTGGCCCGTAATGAACTGCAGCGTAGCGAGCAGATCGCGGTAGCAATGAACGAACTAGCTCAATCCGTGGAATCGTTATCGGAAGCATCCCAGCGAACCGCTGGCAGCACTGAGAAGGTGCTCGATAATAATAGTGTGTGTTTGGAACGGGTGAACGGTACGCGAAATTCAGTACGCGGCTTATCACAATCGTTGGGTGGTGCGGGCAAAAAGATCGCCGCGTTGGCAGAAAACTGTAAGTCCATCAGCGCGGTGGTGGATGTGATTCAGGGGGTTGCCGAGCAAACCAATTTGCTGGCGTTGAATGCAGCTATCGAAGCTGCCCGGGCAGGAGAGCAGGGGAGGGGGTTTGCGGTGGTTGCGGATGAGGTGCGGGCATTAGCCTCCAGAACATCCGACTCCACGAAAGAAATTAACAAGTTGATCACCAATGTCCAGACCGGCAGCCAGAACGCGGTGGAGGCGATGGAGGATTGCCAGAATCAAGTATTGGAAACAGAACGTCACAGTGATGAAATTGTAGAATTGCTGACGACGATGAGTAACGAGCTGCAGAATTCCTGTCTGATGATCCAGCAAATTGCGGCCGCTGTAGACGAGCAGACAAGCGTGAGCCATGAAGTCTCGGCTAATGCGAGCGGTATCCAGCAATCATCTGGCGATATGTCCCATAATGCGGGCAATGGCTTACAGGCCATCGTAGGAGCAGAAAAGCTGGTCGCTGATGTGGCCGACAAATTGAATGCATTCCGGGTCAGCTAAGCCGATTGTTTTTTTTGCTGCCTGGGTAGCGTTGGTCGCGATTGCCTACGGGTATTTCTTTTTAATGCCACAGCAATGGTTCGATAGCAGTTTGCAGCAACCGCCGGTTTTGTCGGGACAAGATCAGCAGGAAGGCTTGCGACAGCTCTTACAAAAACAGTTTCCTCAACTGACCCAGGGTAAACCCTGGTTTGTCAGAATGAAGCAATCCGGTTGCCAGTGCGAACGATTTGTTGAGCGTTATCACCGCAGTTTTAGTGAGCTTTCCAAAGCAGATGCACTGCAGGTTGCGACGCTGGAACTTTCCGGCGATGAATTAAACGCAGAACAAAAAAATCTATTGCAAAAACTGGTTCCTGCCACACCCGCTGTGGTTCTTTTTGATAGTGCAGGCGCATTGTCCTATTTCGGACCTTACCACCAGGACGGTGTCTGCAACTCAGAGAACAGTTTTCTGGAGCCGGTGCTGGATGCGATCAAGCAAGGGCGCCGATTGTCCGTTCTTAATACCCTGGTGTACGGGTGCTTTTGTTCCACTCAGACCACGACGACGGCGAACGGCTAGTCCGATCCGCAGTCGCGAAAGCTAATAGCGCCGTCCTTGACTGTTAATTTAACGCGCCCGTTCAGGGTGCTGCCGAGGAAAGGCGAGTTCTTACCCTGGGATACGATGCTATGTGGCGTCAGGGTCCATTGTTCCTCCGGGTCAAACACGCAAATATTGGCGTTGCTGCCAATGCTCAAATGTCCTGTATCCACGCCGATCA
>Ga0208570_1000268_pt1 | contig 21869 bp, 10 predicted proteins | sample DeeseametaMP1202_FD_184192 | JGI IMG/M metagenome (GOLD analysis project Ga0208570, IMG submission 184192) | Marine microbial communities from the Deep Indian Ocean - MP1202 (SPAdes) | ecosystem: Environmental > Aquatic > Marine > Oceanic | place: South Indian Ocean | collected 2011-03-08
CCTGCCGATCCAGCTCCAGCATCATCGCCGATGGTAATTGCAGCGCGCTGCCCAGTTGATCCAGCCAGGCTCTTTCCATGGGGTTCTGGTCATCAATCATTACTGCGCTGACCAGATATATTTCCCGTGCCGCCTGGGGTGAGTCGGCCTGGGCGGCCAGTGCAGCCGCATCCAGTGGTGCATCAAACTGTTGCTGAAGCCATGCTTGTAGTTCGTCGTCGGGACCGAGCTTTTCGATTTCCCGGGTCAGTAAAGCCCGCTCATCTGCATCGATATGGCCATCAGCCCGAGCGGCCATGATCATTGCTTGCAGGATTTCCAGCCCCCGTTGCTGTTCAGCTTGTCCTTGCAGTTGTTCCAGAGGTTGCCCTTGGGTCTTGCTGGTTGATTGCGCTTGACCTACACCATTCTGGTGATTCTGATAGGCTTTCCAGGCCAGCACACCGATGCCGGCCAATGCTCCATATTTTAGTGCCTTGGTTCCCATCTTCCGACCCCGTTTCGAGCCGACCAGTAATCCCAGCGCGCCTCCGCCGAGCAAGCTTTTTATATCAACGCCTCCGGGGGCACTCTGACTCCCCTGGAGTTGCGAGGTGACACTATTGATAATCTGATTCACATTGACTCCCGAGCCCTGGCGATTGCCTGACGTCTGGCCGGATGCCTGCTGGAGTAACTGGTTCAAGATTGAGGATACATTCATAGGGCAACTCCCTGATTTAAAAACGGGTTAAAATTCAGTTGTTTGACCCCGTTTTTACGTCATGGTTTCCAATCTTGCCTATCGATTTATCCATGGGCTTAGCATGCGTCGCACCCCGGTTGACTTCAAATAACTCTCTCATGTTGAGAAATGGCTTTTCGATCAGAAGCCAGCAGACCACGCCGAGCAGGATGGAAAGCAGCAGAGAAATAAACGCGCCGGATGACACCCCGATCACCAGTGCTTCTGCGGCAGGAAGTTCATAGTGTTTAATCATTTTATTGACCTGAAACATCACCAGCAGAATCACAATAAAGTGAATTAAATACATGGAATAAGTGAGTTGGCCCAATGGGTGCCAGATTCGCAGTGAATAGAATTTTGCGATCCAACGAAAGTGATCGAAATTCAGGAATACGGATAACATAAACCAAGTAAAGGCGGCGCAGAATACGGTGCGGTGAAAGATAACATACAGCCGCAAGCCGCCACCGGATTCACTGTAATGCTCGCCTAGTATGGGGAAATACATGAAAAACACGATAATGGACATGGCGATTATATTCAAAAGCAATGCCCGATGTCGGGAGGCGGCGACCCAAGTGCATATGGTTTGTTGGTGGAAACAGTAACCGTAGCCTGCCATAACGCCCAGTACGAAGGGTCCGTAGCGGGTAGCCAGGTTGTCGTAGAGCTTGCCGTAGAACACCAGTGAAACTTCCTTTTCCGACAGCATCGCACGGTAGTTGGCGTTCCAAAGCTCATCATAGTAATACAAGACACTGCCACGAATGAGCAAGGAAGCGACCAGTAAGCCCAGCATGATTTTTATAAAAGAGCGTTGTGGTGTTTTGTGAATAAACAGCAAAATCAGCGGCAGTAATAAATAGAATTGCTCTTCTACGGCCAGTGTCCAGGTCCATTGCAGGGCCATTTTATCAGGCGAGAGAAAATTATTAACATACAGCAGGTTAGTCCAGGCCCACTCATAGTTATTGGCTTTGCTTGCCCAAAAAATCATGACGATTAATGCGTACACCGGAGTAAGCCTGAGATAACGCCGGAAGTAGAAACGTTTCAGTCGAATATCGCCGCTTTTGTTTAATTCCTTGAGTAGAATAACGCTGATTAAAAAGCCGCTGACCACGAAGAACAGATCTACTGCTTTATCGGCATTCCAGATCCAGTACAGGTAAAAGGGGGCATCGTCCAGCGCCTGAAAGAATACGCTTTTCCCATTGTAAAGTGCGTACACAAACACCGTATGCGCAACCAGAATCCAGACAAAGCCGAAAAAGCGCAATCCGTTGATAAGATAAAATGTACCGGAGCTGTGCTCATTGAGTGCGCTAAGGTTTTTCTTAACGGACCAATAGCGCAACCAGGAAGGTTTGGTTAATGACATTTTTTTTATATTTATTAGTAGATGTCTTTAGTCTAGTTCAAGCTAACCGGTCCCGCTCAGCATTCAAAGTAATAACTTGTTGTGAAATGTAGCTTGGTACGGCTAAGTTGTTGAATCCGGTGTTGCTAAGGATATTGTGCTTATTTTGCATTTTTCTGTAGCGATTAAGCAGAAAAGATACCGTGTAAAAACCAGTGTTGATTATCGCGATCCCGATACACCCAAAAGCGTTGCCCGTTGCCGTGGAGGGCAATAAAGTAGTCCCGGTTGATCGGCTTGTTGTCCCACCAGCCGGTTTCAATCCGCTCCGGCCCTTTTAACAGCTGCAGGGGATGGTCATATAGAGGCAGTCCTTTTTTACTGCGCAGTTTTTGCGGGTGCGTCAATAGCCAGAACGGGCGCTGTTCTGCAGGGTGCTGCAAGACTTCACCCTGGCCAGGAGTGGCGCTGGACCAACTGTATTCCGGCCGGTGGTCGGCTACCATGCCCAGACCGTGTACCTGTTTATCGCCTAATCGTGCCTTGAGGCGATCCACTAACTGATAACGACTAACGCCGTTGTTCTGGTGCTGGCTGAATAAATCGCCTTGAGTGGTGTTCAAGGGCAGAAATTGCTGTGCGCTCAGTTGCAGGTTGAGCACCGGCGCCTGCAGTTTCAGGTTTTCCAGCTTTAATTGCACCAATGGCAACATATCGGACAGACGATGTACCGGCGCGGCAAAGTGCATGTGCCAGGATTGCCGGGACCGGTTGCGCAATGCCAGAGAAAACAATAGATGGTTGAGGCTGAGTTGACGTGCGGTCAGGTAGTGTTCCAGCCGGCTGAGCAGGTGCCGGATCGGAAACAGTAAAGCCTGGCTGCTTTCGATTTCTTGCACAAATTCCAGTTCCGCACTGAATTGTTCCGGTAAAACCCAATTTGGCAGAGGGTCTGCCTGCTGTCCCAGTAAGCGGTTCAGGTAGCCGCTGAACTCAATACCAAACCGCTTCGATAGAGTATCCCGAGGTAGTTCTGTTAACTGGCTCAGGGTTTTCAGCCCCATGCTATAGAGCAGCGCTTTTTGCGCTGCGGGAATACTCAGCCATTGCACATCGTAGTCGGGTAAATCCTGCAGCGAAAAAAAAAGCGCCCGGTTGCAGCCTTCGTGAGCCTGGGCAAACAGCAGAGCAGCCATGGGGGTTTCGCAAAAGGTTAAGGCGAAAGGTTCAAATCCAGGGGGAAGACGCTGTAATAGACGTTGCGCCAGAGCGTGTTGCCCTTGAAATAGTTTCAGTGAATGGCTGACTTCCAGCAGCAGACTATGGCTACCGTGGGTCTGGATATGAGGGGTAAATTCATAGGCCCAGTTAGCCAGTTGTTGCAGGGCTTTGCTTTCCGCGCGTTGATCATAGACCTGACAATGCAGTTCATTCACCAGGCCTTGAGCGGTGGGGATAGTCATGCCTGGGATTACACCGGCCTGCAATGCCAACGAGTTGGCATGCAGCACCAGCCGCTGGTTTTTGCGGGTGATTTCCACCACCGAAGGCTGCGGCCGGGGGAGCCCTTGTTCCACCAGGTTCAGAGCCAGTGCCGGAAAGTGTAAACAAGCCCATAACATGTCAGTTCAGTGCTAACCAATCGCTGCCCCAATGTCCTTTGCATTTCACTACGCGTACTTGGAGGTGTTGTTGCAGGGGGCCCATTTGCAAGCGCAGCGGAGCCGGTGAGGGTTGTTGCAGGTGGCTGTCCGGGCGCATTAACAGACCCAGGCTCCGACCTTTTTGTGCCGCCAGTTGCAGCCGCCGGATTTGCTTTGGCAAGGGGTTGCCGGGCCAGCCTTGCACCGCGCTGCAGGCACCTGAGCTGAGGCATTGCTCCATGGCCCATAAAATGGATTGATCATCCCGGCAGTGCACTACCAGGGTGTTTTCTAATTGGATGCCCTGCTGCTGCAATGCCGGAGCATAGGGCAGCCAGGGCGGGTTGACCCACACCAGCCAGCGTGATTGCTGACTGAGCAGGGCCAGTGCTGAGGAGAGCAGTTCCGTTTCGCCGCAGCCCCAATGAGGGCAGAGGATTTCAGCGACATTATCGGTTGGAAGACCGCCTGCGGGAAGCGCCTGATCCAGAGCGCTAAAGCCGCTGGGCAGGGTGTCGGTTTGTTGTTGCCGGCACTGCCGTGAACGCGCTGTATCAGCGGCACGCCAGATGGCGGGGTGCTGTAATAACTGGTTCAGGTTCGCTTTGGCCGCAGACATGTCGTACACTCAATAACATGGAATACTGTAATTATATACAGTATTGAGGTTGCAGCAAGAGACTTTTGCAGGAAAATAACCCCCCGGGCAGTGTGGTCACCGGGGGTGGAAAAGAGGATTTTTCGGCTTACTCTTCGCTGGTTGAGCCGATCTTATGAATGGCTAAATCAGCACCGATGAACTCAGCTTCTTCATCCAGTCGCAAGCCAATTACGGCTTTTACAACACCGTATATGATAAAACCACCAATCAGCGCAATCGCGATGCCAGCCGCGGTACCGATGAGTTGCGATACCAAGCTCACCCCGCCTAAGCCTCCCATCCCTTCAGCCCCGAAGATGCCAGCAGCAATACCGCCCCAGGCACCGCAAAGGCCGTGTAGCGGCCAGACACCCAATACATCATCAAACTTGGGAAATTTGTTTTGGGCGGTAGTGAAGACAAATACAAACAAACCGCCAGCTACGCCACCCACAATCAGGGAACCGATCGGATGCATCAGATCCGATCCCGCACACACGGCCACCAAGCCGGCCAACGGGCCGTTATGAATAAAGCCCGGATCGTTGCGCCCGACCACCAACGCCACAACGGTACCGCCGACCATGGCCATCAGGCTATTAACAGCCACTAGCCCGGAAATACCGTCCAGGGTTTGGGCCGACATCACGTTAAAACCGAACCAGCCTACTGTCAGAATCCAGGCCCCTAGCGCTAAAAAGGGTATATTCGAAGGGGCAAAAGCCATGACCTTTCCATCCCGATAGCGGCCCTTACGCGAACCCAGTAACGCAACTGCCGCGAACGCAATCCAGCCGCCGACCCCATGCACTACTACGGATCCGGCAAAGTCATGAAAGCCTGCGCCGAATTGTTCTTCCAACCATGCTTGGAAGCCATAGTTGCCGTTCCAGATCAAGCCCTCGAAGAAGGGGTATACAACGGCAACGATGAGCGCTGACGATAGCAGCATGGGATAAAACCGGGCCCGTTCAGCAATGCCGCCGGACACAATCGCCGGAATTGCAGCAGCAAAGGTCAGGAGGAAAAAAAACTTAACCAGTTCATAGCCGTTATTTTGGGTCAGTTCAGCAGCACCCGCAAAGAAATCGACGCCATAGGCCACCTGATAACCAATAAAGAAATAAGCCAGAGTGGATATACCAAAATCGGTCATGATTTTAACGAGCGCATTAACCTGGTTTTTATGGCGAACGGTGCCCACCTCCAGGAATGCGAATCCGGCGTGCATGGCCAAAACCATGATTGCTCCCAGCAAGATGAACATGGTGTTGGCACCGTTCATCATTGTTTCAACAGCGGAATTAATGCTGTCGAGATTAAGTGTGTTCAAAGTACTTCCCCTATTAGTGATTCAGTCAATTTGTTCAAGCGCAACAATCAAGAACATCGTAATGTGCAACGGACACCCGGCGGTTGCCACGTCAATTATCGAGGTTTCTGTGCCTCGTATTCGTTAGCCAAACAAGCAAATATTGCACCATTTTAGAGCTTGTCGGGTGGTTGTGGGGCGGTAGCGAAGGTGATCCCCTTAAAAAGTATAAAAATCAATGAGATGAAAAATTCTGAAGAGGATTTTGGCTGCCGATTATGGTGTGTATCCATTTGATTTTCGCACCACAAGAGAACTTTAGGGTTATTTGAGCGCTATATTGGTGCGAAAAATTCCTTCTTCAGGGCGCCATAAACTGTCCTGCGACCGTTATAATTCATCATAATTCGCTGTCATCGTTAGGGTATAGTGAGCCCAGAATTCAATTTCTGTGGAGCTTTACCGTGCCGATAAATCGAATGTTACTGACACTGCTGCTGGTCATAATGAGCGCTTGTTCAGAGCCGGAACAGGCCGGCCGGGCCAGCTCACCGGCACCTACTGGGGTTGAAACTGCGCCGTCGGGCGATGCTGAGCCGAACGGTCAAGCAATACAGAGTGTCGCGAGCCTGAACGCTCGTTATGCCGATACTGGGTTGCGGGTGCTGGACGTGTCGGAACGGGAGTGGAAAGGACGAAATATGCTGGCGGTAACCCTGTCGGTGCCGCTGGATACGGAGCAGGACTTACAACCTTTCTTTTCGGTTAACACGGATAACGGTCGGGTGGTGGACGGTGCCTGGGTCACCTCGGATGATAAGAAGATGGCGTACTTCACTGCTACCCAACCCAAAACACAATACGAGGTATCTGTGCACCGGGGTCTGCCGGGATTGACCGGCGCCACGCTAGAGCTATCGACCAGCCAGAAAATTAAAACCCGCAATATCAATCCCAGCGTCAGTTTTGCATCCAAAGGCAGTGTATTGCCGGCTGGATTAAGCAGCGGCATTCCGGTAAGTGTGATCAATGTGAAAGAAGTGGATATCCATTTCCACCGTATCAATCCGCAAAAAATGAACCTGTATTTTTCCAGTATTCAAAACAGTTACCATCATCGCTTTCGCGGGTTTTCTCAACTGAGTAGTTGGGGGGAGTTGGTTTATAGCGGTCGCTTTGTGCTGGACCCGCCGGCCAATACCCTGACCACCCAATCCATTGATGTAGAGGGGATCGATGAACTGGCGCAACCGGGTTTGTATGTGGCGGTGATGGAGATTCCCGGCAGTTACGATTACCAGCAAAGCAGTACGCATTTTGTGGTGACGGATATTGGTTTACAGGCTAGGGACTATGGCAATGAGTTGTGGATAATGGCGTCCTCATTGACCACCGCGAAACCGATAAAAGGTTTAACGGTGCAATTGTTGGATGATAAAGGCAATGTGATTCAGGAACGAAAAACCTCGCCCCAGGGAGATGTACAGTTTACGGCTAAAAATAAAGAGGCTCGTTTGCTGGTGGCGCACAACAACAAACATACCGCTGTGTTGGAGCTTACAGGACCGGCTCTGGACTTGTCGGAATTTGATTTGGGTAAGCGTCCGCAGTTGCCGCAGGAAGCGTTTGTTTATACACCCCGAGATTTATATCGCCCAGGTGAGACCGTGGATTTCAATATTTTGCTACGGGATGGCGACGGCCGGTTAACGCAAAAACAAAACCTGAATGTGCGCATCCATACACCCGATGGACAGGTGGTACAGCAAGCCATTTTGGTGTCCCAAGACTTGGGTTTTTACCAATATCAATTTACTTTGCCCGGTAACAGTGCCACCGGCAATTGGACTTTTGATATTAGTAATCTGGCATCCGGAGTGGTACATCATCGTTTTAAAGTGGAAGAGTTTCTTCCGGAGCGATTGGTTCTGCAGTTTAATCAGGGAAAACAGACGCCATTGGTATTTAACAGTCAGGAGGCTGTCCGTATTCCCCTGAACGGCATGTATTTATATGGTGCACCGGCAGCAGGGAATCGGCTCAGCAATCGTGTACAGATTGGTTTATTGCGGCAACCAATGGATAAGTACAAGGGCTTTCTGTTCGGTAATGAGCTGGATAATATCAACGATAAAAAATTTGAACTTGCAGATCAATTTCTGGATGACGAGGGCAATGTCATCGTGGATATCGGGCGCCGTTGGGAAAAAGCCAAATCCCCTTTGCAGGTTCAACTCATCAGCAGTTTGTATGAAAGCGGCGGGCGTCCCGTAGTTCGTAGTTACCGGGCGCAGGTCTGGCCCAAGGAGCCCATGCTGGGCGTGAGGCCTTCTTTTGGTGAAAAAAATCCGGATGCCAATTCCGAGGTGACCTTTGATGTAATTAGAGTGGATTCAAGTGGTAAGCAGTTACCATCCGGGCAGGTGCAGGCCAATCTGGTTCGGGAAGATCGGCAGTATTTCTGGTCGTACGATGATAATAACGGCTGGCATTATGAGTATACGGAGAAAGAATACGTTGTCGCCGCAAAAAATATTGACCTGAGAGCAAACGAAAACAACCAGGTACAATTTAACGTGGATTGGGGGCGCTATCGTTTAGTAGTAACAGACCCGGTAACCAAGATGGTTACCAGTGTCCGCTTTCAGGCCGGTGCCGACTGGTACTCCCGCTGGCAGGAAAATCAACAGTCTGATCGCTCTATGCGACCGGATGCGGTAACCCTGGCCCTGGATAAGGAAGCGTATAAAGCAGGGGAGACGGCAAAATTAAGCATCAACAGTCCCCATGCCGGCGACGCCATTATTATGGTGGAATCCGATCAGCCTTTATGGATTAAGCGTGTCACTCTGAAGGAAACCCAAACCAGTATCGACATTCCCATCGATGCAGCCTGGAATCAACATAATCTTTATATTTCAGCAGTCGTGCTGAGGGGGGCGAGCCGCAAGCAACAGATCACGCCAAACAGAGCTTTCGGCTTGCTGCATCTGCGGTTGGATCGGAGCCCGCGGGCATTGCAAGTCCGAATAGACGCACCGGATAAAACCAGACCGGATGCAATGCTGGAAAGTCAGGTGGTTGTGACTGATGCGTCCGGAAAGCCCTTCGCCAATGGCTATGTGACGCTGGCTGCGGTCGATGTCGGAGTGTTGAATATCAGTGATTTCACAACCCCGGATCCGTTTCATGGGTTTTTCGGGCGACGACGATACGCTGTTGATAGCCGTGACCTGTATGGCAAAGTGATAGAGTTAAACGAGTTTGATAAAGCTCGAATCCGTTTCGGTGGCGATGCGGACCTGAGTCGTGGTGGTAAAGAAGCGCAAGCGGATGTGCAGATCGTTTCGTTGTTCAATGGGCCTGTGAAATTAGACCAACAGGGCAGGGCGCAGGTCAACTTTCCGTTACCTTATTTCAACGGCAAACTGCGTCTGATGGCTTTGGCATTCGGCGCGGCGCAGTTCGGCAGTAGCGAACAGGAAACCACGATTGCAGCACCGCTGGTGACACAACTTAGTTTGCCGCGTTTTCTGGCACTGGATGATCAGGCGCAAGGCGCGTTGGATCTACACAATCTTAGTGGGCAGGATCAGCAGTTAACGGTGGAGATCGAAACCGGTGCCGGATTGACGCCTGCTACTCAGACTCGAACCATTCAACTGCAGCAGGATCGAAAGACAACGCTGACCTTTGCTTTGCACAGCGCAGCAGTTGAACCGGGTAAAGTGCGTATCCATGTTACCGGCGCAGGGTTCCGCGCAATTGATCGAGAGTGGCAGTTAAATATCAGGCCAGGCTATGCGGCTGAATCACGTTCACAAAAAGCGGTTCTGAGTGAATCTGAAACGGCATCCCTGGGGGCTGAATTGATGGCGGGCATCCACCCGTCCAGTGCCGAGATGATAATGTCGCTGGGTAACAAAGCCGATTTGGGTTTGCCTTCCCAGATCCAGGGTTTATTACGATACCCCTACGGCTGTCTGGAACAAACCACCAGCGCCAGCTACCCCTATGCTTATGCCAGTGAGCGGATTCAGCAGCGTTACAATATGAAAAAAGTCTCTGAACTTGCGCGTAAGAAACGGATGGATCAAGCCTTTACCCGAATCGCCGGGATGCAGTTGAGCAACGGTGGATTCGGTTTATGGAGCGATGACTCACCGGAGCAGCACTGGCTTACGGCTTATGTTGCGGACTTTATGCTGGTTGCAGAAAAGCAGGGCTATAGTGTGCCGAAGAGCCTGCGTGATGCCACCTTTAAACGGTTAAAAGGTTATATTCAAAGCGGAAACGGATTGTTTGAAAACCGCTACAGTGAAGACATCGATCATTATCGTTTTGCTTATAAAGCCTATGCGGCCTACGTGCTGGCAAAGGACAATCAGGCATCACTTTCATCCATACGCATTTTGCACGATCGCTACCGTAAAAACAGTGCTTCCGGTTTGCCATTATTACAGTTGGGTATTGCACTGCAATTAACCGGTGACAAAGCCCGGGCTGAAGTTGCAATTAACGAAGCTTTACTCAAGCAACGTTTACCAAATCAATATCTGGGCGACTACGGCAGTGTGATACGGGATCAGGCCTGGATCATTTATTTGTTAATGGAACAGGGCATCCATAAAGACTATGCCTTAGAGCTGAGTTATTCCCTTGCCGACGAGATAAAGGCGCAGCGGTGGTTGAGCACCCAGGAACGCAATGCCTTATTCATGGCGGGGCTGCAACTCGAGGATAGCCTGGTTGATGCCTGGTCTGCCAAGGTGACGATGAACGGTGATAGTGAGACCATGAAGGAATCCGCTAATGTGTATCGTCAGTGGCAGGACGGTAACTTTCCTTTGCCTATCGAAATACATAACACCGGCAAAGGCCCGATCCGAGGTTCGGTAGTTGTGTCCGGATACCCTACGGAAAAGCCCGAGCCGCTAGAAAATGGCTATCAAATTGAGCGCCAGTACTTTAACGATGAAGGCCAGCCGATAGAGTTTGATCAGGTTCGCTCCGGTGATCTCGTGCTGGTTCATCTAAGCGTGAAATCAGATGTCCGCGCGCAGGATTCTTTGGTAATTGATTTGATTCCTGCTGGGTTTGAATTGGAAAATCAAAATCTGAAGCACGCTACAAAGCTGAGCCAATTTGAAGTGGATGGCAAAACCCTGGAAACCTTATTAAGTAACAGCAAGATTCAGCACCAGGAATACCGCGATGATCGCTATGTTGCTGCGGTGGAGCTGTGGGGCGCACCCTATCATTTATTCTATATGATGCGGGCGGTGACTCCGGGCGAATACCGGATTCCGCCTCCCTATGTGGAAGACATGTATCGGGCTGAGCGCCGGGGGCTGGGGGACTCTCCTGAGCGTGTTAAGGTGCTGCCCAGGTGAAGTACAAAAAGAATATACAGTGGATAGCCGGTAGCTCAATAGCGATATTGGTTGCCGCACTGTTCACTTTGGACGCACTGTTCCCGTTAAAGTTACCCCACCATCAGGCCAATCTGTTCGCCAGAGTGGTAACCGATAGTCAGGGCATGCCGTTACGGGTGTTTCCAGATGCACAGGGAGTGTGGCGTTATCCCATCTCGCTGGATCGGGTATCACCGCTTTATGTGCAAGCGCTGCTTAGCTATGAAGATCGCCATTTCTGGATTCATCCTGGCGTGAATCCGTTTTCCATGTTGCGGGCAGTGGGGCAGGCATTGTGGCACCAAAAATATGTGTCAGGCGGCTCCACGATCACCATGCAGGTAGCTCGTCTATTGCATCCCAACACCCGTAGCATTCGCGGCAAACTGTATCAGATGACTCGCGCATTTCAGCTGGAGTGGCATTTCACCAAGAAAGAAATCCTGCAAATGTATCTGGATATTGCGCCTTTCGGCGGTACCATCGAAGGGGTGCAGGCGGCGTCCTACGCGTATCTGAATAAGCCTGCTGTGGAATTAACCCATGCTGAAGCAGCGCTGTTAGCGGTGCTGCCCCAGTCACCCACCCGATTCCGTCCTGACCGAAATCCGCAACCAGCGCAGATTGCACGGAACAAAGTTTTACAACGCATGCTGACATTGGGTGTATGGCAGCAAAAAGAAGTTAGAGATGCGATGCAGGAAACGGTTTACGCCAATCAATTGCAGGCACCAAACCGGGCGCCGTTGTTGGCTCGCTCATTGGTAAAAAAATATAAGAACAGTGCACTGTTGCACAGCACTATTGATGGTGATTTACAGCGCAGCCTGGAAGATTATATCAGCCGTTACCGTAACCTGCTGCCCAAGCACAGCTCGTTAGCGTTACTGGTAGTGGACAATAAAGACGCGTCGGTTCGTGCTTATGTCGGCACCGCTGAATTCGGTAATCAGGAACGTTTCGGTTATCTGGATATGGTGCAGGCGCAACGTTCTCCCGGTTCGACACTGAAACCTTTTTTATATGCCATGGGAATAGAGCAGGGGCTGATTCATTCGCAATCGCTATTGAGCGATGTGCCCCGAGCGGGTTTATCCTATCGGCCTTCTAATTTTAGTGGTGGTTTCAATGGGCCTGTATCTGCTACTGAGGCCCTCAGGCGTTCACTGAATTTACCCGCCGTTGATTTATTAGAGCAATTGGGGCCAAATTATTTTGCAGGTCGCTTGCAGCAAGGTGGATTGAATCTATCTATTCCCGGTAATGGACAAGCGGGCTTAGCGTTGATCCTGGGGGGAGCAGGAACCAGTCTACAACAGCTTGTTGAAGCCTATAGTGCCTTGGCCCGTAAAGGACAAAGCGCCCAGTTGCGTTTTCGTCAGAATGATCCTTTGAAACCCCGTTATCTGCTGGATCCCGGGAGTGCCTGGATTGTCTGGAAAATCTTACGGGATACACCGCGACCGGATCGTTTACATACCTTCCAATCGATGCAAAGCCATCCGGCCATTGCCTGGAAGACCGGAACCAGTTATGGATTCCGGGACAGTTGGTCCATTGGCGTGAGTCAACGGTATACCGTGGGTGTCTGGGTGGGAAGACCGGATGCTACGCCCATGCCCGGACATTATGGCGGGGAAACAGCAGCACCGTTAATGTTTGATGTGTTTGAACAGCTGCAGCCTGGTTCACTAATGACAGCCGATGAGGAACTGCCGAAACCTGATTCGGTGTCTCAGGCCGTTATTTGCTGGCCGCTGGGAACCGAGTACAAGCGAGCAGATGCGCCTTTCTGTGATGAAAAGCACATTGCCTGGATACTCGATCAAACCATTCCACGAACAGTGATGCAGGGTCAGAATCCGCTAACCATTCAGCTGGATGCTCACTCAAAAAAGCGAATAGCGGGGGGTTGCAGCAGTGCGGAAACGAAGCCCATGCGGGTCGCCCTCTGGCCTGCGCAATTGGAGCCCTGGCTGGATTACCAGCAAAGGCGACACTATCGAATTCCAGCCTTAGACCCCCATTGCCCCCAAAACGATAGCCTGTCACTGGCACTGCCCAACATCACCGGAGTGGAAGATGGCAGTCGCAGGCAGGTATCGTTTACTCGATCGTCCGAAAAACATCAATTGATGCCCGCAGCGGATTTGGGTGTTTCTGGTGGCGCAGGGGAATTCAACTGGTATATCAACGGTCACTATCACTATCACAGCAAGGCAAACCAGACTGTTCGCCACCCGTTCAAGAAGTCGGGCCGTTACGAAATAGTGGTGGTGGATGAACAGGGTCAAACCGATCGTCGTTCGATCACGATTGAAGAACGGCAACGGTAAACCAAAAGGAGTCGTCATTGGATAGTGCCGGATTTTCTGCTATCGATTGGAGCCAAGCTATCAGAATGGGGTGGTTCCGGGGAGTGGCTTTTACAATGGTATGTTCGGTCCGGGTACCGGGTCTTTTTTTCTATGGCGGGCATAGCCTGCAGGGCACAGGAATTTATCGAATCGACAGCCTCTGCCAATGCTTTGAATTTATTATGAATTCCGATAAACCAAAACCACAGCATAAAATACACATACACTTCGTAACAAACTCTCACATCTCCACTTCAATTCGGGGTGTTCGCCTGTGTGTACCCCGTTTTTCCTGGCTTTGAAGTGCATAAACCCAATCAAATCAGGTGGCTTGGACAATAATGTCCCCTTAATGCCCAATAACAAAACGCTACATTGAGTTGGGTAAGCGTCAATATAAGGCCATAGAGGGGGCGAGACGGCCCTGTGCGAGATCGAAATTAGTTAAATCGATACTACACTGAATACAAGTGTTGCAATGCCGGGTGCTTTGATGAGCTTTTGAATTATTCATAAAACGTTTCCCGTAATAACAACAAAAACAAGTTGGATAGCCCGGAATTGATCCGGGCTTTTTTTTCAATTTTTTTTGAGAGGGACTCAATTGTTTGGGATTCGCCTAAAAGTAATAGGCCTAATCGGGACTTTCCTAAAACGATCGTACATTAAGGTGCTGCATCCCCAGGCTGTGAACGAAAGCAATAACCTACTTAGGTCGCAAATTCGTGCAAAGAGACAATTAAAGTTAGGTAAGTGATGGAGAAGTTAAACACCTTTCCTATAGTTAAAGGGAAGCTGTTGAAATGGAAAGGTCAAAGCGACCAAGGAAAACCAAGCGTAACCGGAGTTTATGGGCTAAACCTATAAAAGAAGACGAAAAATTGACGATAACCTCGCGTGATGCAAGGGAAGTAGTGTCGGTTAAATCTTAAATTTGGAAAAAGCAGTGCAGACATTATATCGATCTAACATTTTGGTGTTGGCAGTCTTGTTTTTTATTGCCGGCTCCACCTATGCCATGACCCTGAAAGAAGCGGTTGATATGGCCGCTATGAACAATCCGTCAGTGCAGGCTGCCTGGAATGCCTTTCATGCCTCCGGGGATGGGCTTCGAGCCGCGGAGGGTGGCTTTCTGCCAACGCTGGACTTCAATGCGGAAGTGGGCTCTGAACGGTATGAAAACCAACAGAATATAAGTCGAAACTACACGACCAACAGTTACCGATTAACATTAACGCAAATGTTGTTTGATGGGTTTTTTACAAAAGAGGACGTCGCAAAACAAAAGTTTTTCCAGTTAGCGAAATATTATGAATTCCGACAGATCTCGGAAGATATAGCAGAAGAAACCGCTCAGGCGTATTTGGATATATTGCGGTACAGAAAATTAGTGGAACTGACAAAGAACAATTACCGCCAACACCTGCGCTATCATAGCGACATTGAGAGTCGTGCAAAAACCGGTTTTGGGCGTGGTGTGGACTTAGATCAATCCACCGCTCGCTTAGCGTTAGCTGAAGCCAATGTGTTAACGGAAATTACTAACCTGCACGATGTGTCTGCCCGCTTTCTGCGATTAGTTGGAATATTGCCGCCAATGAAATTGGACGTTCCGGACTTACCGGAACAAGACATTCCCGATAATCTGAAAGATACGTTGTTAGAGGCTTATGGAAGCAATCCATCCCTAAATGCGTCAATTGAAAGTATCAGGGTTGCGAAAGCGGATTTCAGAGGAACAAAAGCGCCGATGATGCCACGATTTGACTTACGTTTACGTAAGCAAATTGATGATAATTTGCAGGGAGTAAATGGTCAGTACGACGAGGAAGCCATCGAGCTGGTTGCAGGATATAACTTGTATCGAGGTGGATCTGATAGGGCGCGTAGACGACAGTCGAAAAATCTTGTTTTTGAAGCAGAAGATAACAGGGATAGAGTGTGTCGTGAAGTTCGCCAGATCGTGACTATCGCTTACAACGATATTAAAACCACTACCCAATTAATAGCCTTTTTGGAACGTAATGAAACTGCAATCTCACGTGCTCGTAATGCCTATCAAAAACAGTTTGATATAGGTAAGCGAACATTGCTGGATTTACTCGATTCAGAAAATGAGTATTTCGATTCGCAGCGCAATTTGATTAATGGAAAGAGTGAAGTCCAGGCGGCTCAAATCCGCACGCTTGCGGGCATGGGTAAATTGCTGCAGGCGTTAGGACTGGATAACACCCGGGACCTGGATCAGGAAGAGCTGCAGGTGGAACGTGAAGAAGAACTGGCCGCGCGTTGTCCTGCGTCCGCTCCTCAGATGGAACCACTTGACCTGGATATCAACTCAATTATTACACCGCCCGACCCGGTCTCGCCAACTGAGCGTCCAAGAAAAGGGTTGCGGATGGACGTTAACTTCAACCATAGATCAGCAATACTCAATGACAGTACCACCGCAGAAATTGTTAAGGCAGCTGCGTTTTTGTGTAGTCATCCAGATGTGTTCGCAATGTTGGAAGGTCATACAGATTCAACCGGCTCTGAAAGCTTCAATATAATATTGTCCGAAGCCCGGGCTGAGTCGGTCAAGTCGGCGATTATTGCTCAATGTGCCGATTCAGAAAGTCGCATCAGCACGGTTGGTCGCGGTGAAACAGATAGCATTGCTTCGAACGAGACGGAAGAGGGGCGGGCTTTGAATCGACGTGTAGAATTGATTATGGAAGAGAGAAAATCCACTAACTGATATGTTGCATCGGTTTATACAGGCTCTTTTACCTGCAACGATGTTATGTATAAACGGATGTTACGTTATGGGAAATAAATAATTGCACAGTCAGACTGATCCATTATTAGAGTGTCTACTGGTTCTTGGAAGCTATTATGGGCAAGCGACCACACGCGAAGCTTTGATTGCGGGTTTGCCTCTGAGCAATCGTATTCTTGACCCTTCTCTATTTTCTCGTTCAGCGAGACGATTAGGTCTGAGTTCCAGAATCTTCAAAAAGTCGCTTGGTTCGATCAATAAGTCACTATTGCCAGCGGTTTTACTCCTGGAAGACGATCAGGCGTGTTTGCTTATGGAGGTTACTGCAGACAGAAATGCAAAAGTAATCTTTCCTGAGTTAGGAGATGCTTTAGCCGAGATATCATTAGATAAACTTGAGTCAAAATACATCGGTCAAGTTATCTTCGTTCGACCCGGATTTCGATTTGATCAGCGCAGCCCGGAATTAAAACAGCATAAGGTGCAACATCATTGGTTCTGGAGTAGTTTAAAAGAAAACACGAACCTTTATCGCGATGTGTTGCTGGCGGCATTTTTCATTAATTTGCTGGCTGTCGCACTCCCTTTATTCACAATGAATGTTTACGACCGTGTCATTCCGAACGCAGCTCTGGAGACATTATGGACGCTGGCAGTGGGTGTGATTATCGTCGTTTTTGCTGACGCGATGTTGCGTACTATCCGGGGCTACTATCTGGACCTGGCAAACAAACGGATCGATATTCAGCTGTCGGCTGACATTATGGAGCGAGTGCTGGGAATAAGAATGGAGTTGAGGCCTGTTTCCGCAGGTTCTTTTGCTGCAAATCTACGTTCATTTGAAACGATTCGGGATTTTATAACATCAGCGACTATTACTGCGGTCATTGATCTACCGTTCACGTTTATATTTATTGGGCTGATCTTCTGGATCGCAGGTCCGATGGCGATTCCGGTATTGGCAGGTGTACTTTTCGTCATATTATTTGCCTTAACTACTCAGGGTAAAATGCAGGAGCTAACTGAAACCACTTACCGCGCAAGTGCGTTGAGAAATTCCACTTTAATTGAGAGCCTGGTGGGCCTGGATACGGTCAAAGCGATGGCTGCCGAGAGTATTATGCAAAAGCGATGGGAACATTCAGCATCGTTTTTGGCGAGGGTGTCGATTCAGTTACGAACCCTGGCATCTTTCAACATGAATCTGGTTATGTGGGCTCAGCAATCCGTTACAATCGCGGTGATTATCTCCGGCGTCTATCTTATTAGTGAGGGGGAACTGTCAATGGGAGGGCTGATTGCCTGCTCTATGTTGACGGGACGAGCGATGTCGCCTCTTGGAGCCATCGCAGGTTTGCTTGCGCAGTTCCACAACGCTAAAACAGCCTATCATTCATTAAATGAAATCATGCATACACCTATCGAGCGTCCTGAAAATGCTCGATTCATCCACCGGCAAAAGTTTCAAGGCAAGATTGAATTCAAAAATGTGACGTTTACCTATCCTGGCAATGATACACCTTCCCTCAAAAATGTGAGTTTCATAATTGAACCTGGCGAGCATGTTGCTGTTCTGGGTCGAATCGGATCAGGAAAAAGTACGCTTAAAAAGCTGGTTATCGGGATGTATCAACCGAGTGAAGGTTCTATTTTAATCGATGGTATCGATATCCGACAATTAGATCTGGCTGAGTTACGGCAACAGGTCGGGTATGTCGCACAAGATGTCACATTGTTCTATGGAAGCCTGAGAGAAAATATTGTTTTGGCGCATCCACAAGCGGATGACGAAGCAATAATCAGAGCAGCTGAATTTGCTCACTTATCGGATTTTATTAATACGCACCCGAAGGGGTTTGATATGTTGATTGGCGAGCGGGGTGAATCGTTATCCGGTGGTCAGCGCAAATCAGTCGCCCTAGCGAGGTCGGTGATACATGATCCGCAAATTCTACTTTTGGATGAACCCACGGGATCTATGGATCATTCCACAGAGACATGGGTTACTCGAAAGTTAAAGGCTTATGGGAAAGGAAGGTCACTACTAATTTCAACACACAGAACGTCAATACTCAATTTGGTCGATCGAATACTGGTTATTGACAGCGGAAAAGTCGTGGCAGATGGACCTCGTGACAGTGTTGCTGAAGCACTCCGAGAAGGCCGCATAGGTAAGGCTTCGTGATGAAGGACGACAATGAAAGCGGGCGCAATCCCCGAGTTTCAGCCAAAGGCAAATTGGAGGGCATGCTGAACGCCCTTGATACGACGGAAGAGCAATCCGACGTATTGGGCTGGGAAGAAAATGCAGATAAAGCGAGGGTCGCGCAAAATCCGATAAAAACCCGCCTCATTTTTTATGTGATTTGTATATCCATTGTGGCAATTATTGTTTGGTCCGCTTATGCGGAGATCGATCAGGTTACTAGAGGCGAGGGTAAGGTTATACCTTCTCAAAAGGTTCAGATTCTGCAGTCTCTTGATGGCGGTGTGATAACCGATATCAAAGTAAGAGAGGGGCAGGTGGTTGAGAAAAACCAACTGATTGTGAAACTGGACGCGACCCGCTTTGTTTCGAACTTTCAGGAAAGCCGGGCCGAATGGTTGGCATTAAAAGCGAAGTCAGTTCGTCTTGAGGCGTTAGCAGAAGGTACGGATTTCAAAATTTCAGACGAGCTTATGGAAGAAGCTCCGGATTTGGTGAATCAGGAAACTATTTTATATCATTCCAGCCTGAAGGAGCTGGAGGTGTTGAAGGAAATTGCCGTTCAGCAAATAGAGCAACGAGAGCAGGAACTCGTTGAGGCGAGGTCTCATCGAGATCAGGCAGAGAAGGCGTTGAAACTCTCGTCCAGGGAACTGGAGGTGACCAAACCCTTAGTGGAATCCGGAGCAGTGTCTGAAGTTGAAATTCTGCGGCTGGAAAGAGACGTTGCAAATATGATGGGTGAGCGTGATCAGGCGCTCGCTCAAATAAACAGGCTTATATCCGCTAAGTTGGAAGCAAGACAAAAAATTCTGGAAGTTGAACTCAATTTTAAAAATGAGATTCGTGAAGATCTATCACTTACCATGGCTAGGCTTAATGCATTAGGGAAATCAAGTTTAGGCCTCAGCGATAGAGTCAATCAAACATCCGTTCGATCACCGGTTCGCGGTACTGTTAAACGTTTGTTCTACAATACTATAGGGGGTGTCGTTCTCCCCGGAAAGGAGGTGGTAGAGATCATTCCCTTGGATGACACTTTATTGTTGGAGGCCCGCATAAAGCCTCAGGATATTGCTTTTTTACGGCCGGAACAGAAAGCAAATGTAAAATTTACGGCGTATGATTTTGTTGTGTATGGGGGATTGGAAGCCCAGATAGAGCATATAGGGGTAGATACGGTAATGGACGACAATGGAAATCCATTCTATGTTGTTCAGGTTAGAACTACGGAGTCCGACCTGGGAGAGGGAAAGCCCATTATTCCTGGTATGGTAGCCTCTGTCGATATCATGACTGGCAAGAAAACCATTCTTACCTACATACTGAAGCCATTGCTTAGAGCTAAGCAATATGCGTTAACGGAACGGTGATGACGCCTTTATTTTTAAGTACTTCAAACAAGTTGTTAAGTGATTGGGAGAACGCATTTCCAGGCGCACGTCTTCTGAAAGGGTTGCCTAAAAGCATTGATGCTTTTGAGAACGAAATTGTGTTGGTCGATATCAGTTCATTGTCGATAGATGAAAAAAGAAATTGGCTAAATGTTGTTTTGAGTAGTAGTAAAAAAGTGATTGTACTTAATTCCATGCCCAACGAAGTCGAGGCCTTATCTGTCATTAAGCTCGGTGCCCGCGGTTATGGTCATGCCCATTCCGGATCACTACGGTTACGGGAAATGGTCGTTGTTGTGGAGCACGGTGGAGTTTGGGTTGGCAACAAGGTACTAAAACGGATTTTAGCGGGTATCGATAGCAATCAACCACAAGGCGAAAAGTCTAAACAGGATCCCTCTTTTCCTAATCCGATTTCGGGCCTCAGCGCACGAGAGTCGATGGTCGCTAAAGGTGTCGCTATGGGAGCGACCAACGCTGAGATTTCGGAAAAACTAAATATTACAGAGCGCACAGTTAAGGCCCATATCAGTTCAATATTCGATAAGATTGGTGTTAGAAATCGAGTGGAATTAGCTTTGAAAATCAATGATCTCCCTTCTTTAAGTTCCTCTACCTCCTCGTCTTCCTCTGAGAGCGCCTGATAGGCAACTGTCCTTAAGTACAATACCGAAATTTCAGTTGTCTACTAGGCTTTAAAATAAGCTAATTTTATTTTCTTCTATGTGATTTAGGATGTGTACATGAACCCCATTGCTACGGTTGTTGCGGTAACTGGTAAAGCGTTTGCTCGAAATGAATTAGGTGAGTTGAGAGCACTTAGCCCCGGCGACGTACTATACGAAGGCGAAGTTATTGTCACTGAGGATAACGCTTTTGTAGACCTTAAGATGGCCGATGGAAGCTCGCTTATCTTTGATGGTTTAGTCGAGGTGACACTGACTAATGAGCTGCTCGCCAGTAGCGATGTTAATGTTCAGGAGGAATCTCTCGAGGACGAGGATGTCACCGCATTGCTTGAGGCTCTTGAGAGCGGAATAGATCTTAATGAGGTTCTGGAAGAAACTGCGGCTGGCGGATCTGCCACAAGTGAGGGGCATAGCTTTGTACGCCTGGCAAGAATCACGGAAGACTTAACGCCTTTTGAAAATGAAGTGCCCCAATTTGCTGATATTGAACTAGTAAATTTAGACGGCATTTCTGAAGATAGAGCGACCGGTTTGGATGCTGGTAACAGTATCCCCCAAGATTCTGATGTAACGAACATAAGCTTGTCTGCAACTGATACTGTAATTGAAGGCGGCACGATCACCTATACAGCAACGTTGGACAATCCTGCCGACACTGTAATGACGGTTATATTGAGTAATGGTGAGGTGATCATCATCGCGGCGGGTGATACGTCCGGTACCGTTGATGTTGTCGCGAGCGACGATGCTTTTATCGGAGGTGATAGCGCGTCAGTTACGATCACCTCCACCAGCGGCGGAAACTTTGATAATTTGGTTGTAGATGCTACCCCGGCAATAACTACGATCAATGACGATGCAGATGAAACCAATCTTACACTGTCGGCGACTGACACGGTTAGCGAAGGTGGCACGATTACCTATACGGCCACGCTAGATAATCCAGCTGGTACTGCGATGACCGTTACTTTGAGTAGTGGGCAAGTAATTAGCATCGCTGCAGGAGCAATATCCGGCACCGTCGATGTTGTCGCGAGCGACGATGTCTATGCTGGTGGCGATACGGCTTCGGCCACGATAGCTTCTACCAGCGGTGGCAACTTCGAGAACCTGGTCGTCGATAACGCTTCGGCATCCACAACGATTAATGACGATGCGGATGAATCGAACCTGACATTGTCAGCGACTGACACGGTTAGTGAAGGTGGCACGATTACCTACACGGCTATGCTGGATAACCCAGCCGATACGGCGATGACGGTTACTCTGAGTAATGGCGAAGTGATCAACATCGCAGCGGGCGATACCTCAGGAACCGTTGATGTAGTCACGAATAATAACGTTTATGCAGGAGATAGTTCCGCAT
>Ga0208570_1000269_pt1 | contig 21818 bp, 28 predicted proteins | sample DeeseametaMP1202_FD_184192 | JGI IMG/M metagenome (GOLD analysis project Ga0208570, IMG submission 184192) | Marine microbial communities from the Deep Indian Ocean - MP1202 (SPAdes) | ecosystem: Environmental > Aquatic > Marine > Oceanic | place: South Indian Ocean | collected 2011-03-08
AAAGAAGTCACCGCCATAAACATGAATCGCTCCAGTGTAAACCGAACGAGGGTTTTGCACGGCATGGATTGCATCTTGGGCTAGCAATACAGAGTCTTTAGATTCTAGGACTCGAGTACCAGTCCTCACGAGCCCGCTAGCATCTGGATTCCGAGTGTAAAATGTGTTGTCCTCTTGGCCGCCGGATAGCCCGATGACTGCCCACAAATTGTGGTCGTGCGGATAGAGAGCTATCCCGGGAGGCCATTTGATGTTCAGAATCGTGAGTTCTGGTGAGCGGTGAAGGGTAGTTATTCCTGCTTCTGACGGCGTACCGAGAGCAGATTCCAGTTCATGTGGATCGGCCATCGACGACGTGGCAATTTCTTTAATGGCCAATTCTGGTGTGTGCTCGTCTAGAGCATGTAGGCATGACTCCACAAATTCCTCAACTGTAAACATAGTCCCGCTCATTGGACGTCCAGAAAGCGATTCAGCATAGTAGCAGGTGCGAATGTAACATTTTCCCAGGTATTTTCTACGAGTAATTCAACTGCATTGAACAAAACTTTCGAGCCTAAAGACTTAAAGGCTGAGGGATTGACGGCATCTCTCGACGAGCCGTTGGTTTGGGGGTTGAATTCTTCTTCACTAATCTCGAACTGAGGATAGGCCATTGGGCTGTGATAGCGGGCGTATCAAGGAGCGAAACTTGAACGGCATTGGGCTCCCCAATTGCCGTGTATTTTGGTCATTATCCAAAGAGCTGGATACGTAGTCAGTTCACTACCATCCTCGTCATACCGAGTCCATTGAAGGTACAAATGGACTTTATCTTCTGAACTGTGCAATGCCTGCGCCCAGTCCATCTCGGTGTAATGCCACGTTTCACCCGCACGAGATGCGAAGCTATTCAGATATTCACGTTCCAGTTCCTCTTTTGTATTGTAGATAACAACACCCTTGCCAGATATACGTATATTGGGTGCGTGCATAACTTCGAACATCACTTGATTGTTCCCTGCATTCAGCGCAGCGATGAATGCCTCATCGGCTTTGATTGCCTGAGCCTCACTTTCCAGATGCCGTGTTTCTTTCATCGGAACGTCCTCCGTTTGGTCTTGCTGCCTGTTGTGATCTGCATGCATATTTGGTTTATATTTCTTGTCGGTCGTAATAACTTATTCAAATAACCGGAGTGTGGGATGGCCACCGATGTCCAAATTCAGAAGGTATTAAACAAACTAGCCGATGTAAATCCGTGCAACCATTGCGGGACGAGACTACGCTTTGGGGATTGGGAATGTCCGCAAAGCGGAGCCGATTTAGAGGAACACTTACGCCTGTGGGCCAAGCAGGTGGTGAATGAACTCCAGCTGGAGACATGATTGGTCAATGTAGGCAGTTACGATTATTGATTTGATATCAATCTTTGGACTGCATAGCCAGGAACCTAGATAAAATCGTATTGAACGCTTCTGGGTGTTCAAGGGTAGCCAAATGATGAGCTGACGAAAGCCACTCTAACTTTGAACCAATGATCCGCTCATTTAAAAGTTCTGAGGCTTTCTGCGGAATCCCGGGATCATTTGGACTCGCAACGATCAAGGTTGGGATTTTGATGTCACTGATACGATGCGAATAGTGTAAATCCGTGATGACGGCATGGGCTATGTATTCGAATGCCGTGTCAGAAAAAGCCCGATATGCCCTACTCATATAGGCGACGCCTGCTATTTGACGGCGTAATGCTTCGGGTGTGAACCATCGTTTCATGAGGTCGTCATGCATGATTCTTGCACCGTATCGTCGAACCTTCTCGACCCAATCTCTCCAAACTTGCCTACCAATTTCGTCATACGAAGATATCGTATTGACCAAACTCAAAGACAATAATCTCTCCGGAAAACGGAGAGCGATATTCTGGCCAATCATCCCGCCCATCGATACGCCCACGTAATGAGTTTCTTGTACCTGGAGGTGATCAAGCAAGGCAACCGCATCGTTCCCAAGATCATCCATCCTATATGGTCCTGAGGGGGTATCGCTTTCGCCGTGACCGCGGGTATCGTACCGAATGATTCTATAATCAGTTAGTACTGGAAGTTGATTGTCAAAAAAATGACGGTTCGATGCAAAGCAATGGCCGAATAATAATGAAGTAGCGCTTGCTGGCCCTGATATCTCATAGGCGAGTTTATGGGTACCCAAATCACAAATCATCTATCTAATCACCAACCGCTGTCTTATGACCAAATATTCACCTTTAGCCAAATCTTCCCGCGCGGTCACTATATCGTAAGACAAGGTTCATTTGCTTTACCTATATGCGAGGAGATCGGGTTAGCTGTAGGCGTTAAGCGATAATGGGACACTTTTAAAGGGAGAAAAACATGAGGGTGGTGGTGTGTATGGACTCCTGGTGCAGGGTATAGATTTACCCCACCGAAACCACCGCCGCTATCACAAGGCCTTAAACAACGTGACCCCTGATGACGTCCTGAAAGGAAGACGAGAAGAGATCCTGATCAAGAGAAGGGAGATGAAAGCCCAGACCCTAGCTAGCCGCAACCGCTACAACCGCCTGCTGCGGGAGTCCTACAACACCGCCATTTCCCCCTGATCTCTCCTTTACGAAAGTGTCCCACTTTTGCTGGTTGCCAACACAATTATTCGGTCAATCGCTGGATTAACTCCTGTCGTTTCTAAATCGACAAAAACTAATGGTCTTTCGAGTTTGAGTTGCTTCGTCTCAGCCACCAGTACCTACCATTCCGTTGCGTCTCGGCTAACCAGTTCAACGAGTAGCTGGATTATATGGAGCTAACCAATGAAGTCAATGCCAATATCACCAAATCCCGCGAAACCCGCAACGCGCCGAGGAATAATCCGAGATTCATTTTGCCCTTCGTCGTTTGGCGGGAAGAAGAAACTGAATCACCTGTTTTTAGATTATTAACTTTTCACATTTCTCTAACATATGAAACCTAACGTCTAGGAGATTTTGTGCCTAAGAAACAGCCTTCGAAAAAAGTTCGTGGACAATCCGTGGACATATGGCAAAAAGAAAGGCTCCCAAGTTAATCTCAAGAGCCTAAGATGCGATTATTTCGTGCCTAGAAGTTGGTGCCGGGAGAGGGACTCGAACCCACACACCCGCAAAGGTAGCGGATTTTAAGTCTGGTATAGACCCGTTCACCAACGTCCACTGACGTCCATCTAGACTTAATCCTGCCATTCAATTTTCCACAGGTGTGTCTCTCGTCCCATAGTTGTGCACCCGTGTGGCTGTCAGTTTGGCTGTCAACTCTCCGCTACAATCGCGACTTTAAAATCAGACACCATCTACGATTGCCACGTTACCGGCAGAGTTGTCTGTACGGCCCGGCAAGATAGCTTGGTATTGCTCGCTTTCTTCCCATGAAATCGCTGCGACTCTGTCGGGGAACTCGATTACGACGTTTATGTCTCCGAGTGCCTCACCTTCTTGATACGATACTTCACCCCCGCGGACGAGGAATTGTCCACCAAATGCGTTTATGGTGGCTTCTACTTTCGAACCGTAATCAGCCATGAATCTATCCCTGTTGGTGAAAGTCACGTGCGCTATTACATATGCTTTTGGCATCTCGTTGCAACTCCTATATTGTCGGTATGGCTAGGCGAACAGGATACTAGAAAAGATTCGCACTGACACAGGGTCACCCCCACTGGTTTTTGAGTTCTGCGTAGCGTGTGTTTCTCTGTCACGACCCGTCCCATACAGTCCCGTTTCGTAACTAAAACGGCTGGTCTATTTCCCTGTCGATACCATCCAGTTCCACCCTGTTACTGGGATTTGGTCGGCAATTATTTGGTACCCCATTAAGGGTTCTCCATAAATACCAAATAGTGGGTCAAAGGAGTGGATCCTACATTATTGGTTTTTAGATAATTTGTAGGTGAAGGAACGATACCGCCTAGGGCAACCGCCAAAATTGTGACCATTTCCGCCATTCGGCGAATGACTAACGGCAGCGCTATTGTTCCTACAACGCTTAAGGGCTTTCGGTGATAGAGTAGGCCGCAAAGATCTCAGATGAGATGCAATTCATCGGTTTTTCCGGACCGCAGGCTCCCCTAAAACTCATTTCAGAATTAGCCAAAATTGAAATCGCTAAGTCAAGTTCTGGTGAATAATACATCACGGAGGCATAACCACCACCACCACCCGGATGCCCGTAGGCCGTTATGGTCGTAGAATCCGGCAATTTAAACGTTCGCTTGGATGCAAAATATCCATACGATTCACCCGTCACTGCCCAAGCCGGAACACGTGCCCCTGAAAACGAATTGAGGAGTTGATTGCGGACTGATTCTGAAATTGCAGACCCATTCGGCCGATAGAGTTCGTATGCCCAGCGAGCCACGTTTTCAGGTGTTGAAATAATCCCACAACACCCATAACGCAGTCTCCCTACCGCACCCAGGTAATAACCGAATCCGAAAGGTGCCGTTTGAATCATGTTTCCGAATCCAGATCCACCCCAAGGCGACACATCCGTATACGGCATAGCCATTCTCGGGAACGTGAAATCCTCAGCCTGATCGTTAAACAATTGCGTATGCCAGGCAATACCCTCTTCGGGCAATATGACTGCCGTCATATTCAAGGGCGTTAAAAAAGCCGCCCTATAAAGGTCCGCAAGTGATTCCTCAGCGTAAAACTCCGCAACAATTCCTAGGAGAACGACATTCGTGTCGTTATATTTGAAGGCACCAGGAGTTGAATATGGGGATTGGATGAGGTTAACCGTGTCAAACGGAGACCACACTGGTTCCTTGTAAGATGCGCTCTTCCCTACCATGTTGTAACTAAAGTCTGCCATTCCAGAAGACATCGTCAACATTTGCTCAATGGTAACTTCTGGATTGACTTTATCTAGTTCGAATGAAGGAAAGTCAGGATGGTTTTCCAATACTGTTCCAAGAGAGTCTGTTAGTTCGTAAAGGCCCATTTCAATCTGGGACAAGATAAGCGCCGACAAAAAGGTTTTTGAGGTACTACTTACCATCAGTGGGGTATCAACCATCATCTTGACGTTGTTGTCCGCTTCTCCCGTCGCATATGTCCAGAGTTTTTTATCAGTGTAGACAGCGACCGAGAGCCCCGCCTTTTCTTCGAGAGCTAAGAATTCGTTGTCCACGGCAATTTGAAATAGAGTACGCAAACCCGTGTCAAACTCCATGTAATCCTTCGATGAAACGAATTCGGTTGGTTTTCTGATCTGTGTAATATCAGGAAGTTGCGTAGGCTTTGTCGTGGGCACCGGGGTATTCGTAGGCCCTGATTCAGGTGTATTTGGAGGCTTTGTCGTGGGCGCCGGGGTATTCATAGGCCCTGATTTAGGTGTATTAGTAGGTAGTGGCACTCTTCGGGTGGCCGTGGGCAGGGAAGGCTTGTCTTCCGATAGCCTCGCTTCTACCGTTGCGTTAATCTTGGAAGTAGATTCCGCTGGAGCCGGGGCAGCACTAGAACAAGCGAGTGCAAAGATTCCAACGAGTACAGCTAGAACTACTGGTAACTTCATTCCCTTTCCTCCGTAACTACCTGGCCGTCTTCATCAACCACAACACCACCATCTTCCCTAAGCTGCCTAGCGTTCTCCACAAGCAACCTTAGCGTCTCATCAGACAAATGCTCCAACGGCCTGCTGGAGACATTATGGGCTATGTCCAGCTACTGTGGTGCCTGCCGAAGCCACGGTCAAGCAGCACATCTAGCGAATGGGACACTTTTGGCGCTGGCGACGGGGAGTTCAACGGACCGAATGGCGTCGCGGTGGCATCAGACGGTAGCGTCTACGTTTCAGACAGTAACAACCACCGCGTCCAGAAGTTCTCACCGGCGCCGTAGCCTCTGATAATGAAGTGGTAATTTGGCCATTATAAAAACGAATAAGACCACTTCAAGACCATTTGGGCAAAAACAAAGCCCTCCAAGTAATCCTGGAGGGCTTTTCATGCCTAAAAGTTGGTGACCCGCTCGGGGTCGAACCGAGAACCTACTGTTTAAAAGTTAATGGTCAATTTTCGCCGGGGATGAGAGCACATAACTGTACACGTTTTGCTTGGGTTCGTAGCTACGTTAGCACAGCGCTATGGGTCATATGCGTGTAAAGCAGGTGCTCTAACCAACTGAGCTAACCACCCTTATTGCACGGTTAATCATAGTTGGGACTTCGCCCCGGCGTAAAGACCCGGAGCCGGAAACCCGCCCTGCCTAGCTTGTGCTCCGCAGCACCGCCACGCTGAAGATCACGTTAAAAGGTTTGCACCAGATGGTGATGCTGTTGTGGATACCGATGTCCACGTCATCGGGAATCTCATAGTTCTGGTTGCCGATGTTTCCTTTCAGCTTGCCCAGGTCGAGCCACCCCGGCGACTTCAGGCTCCCTCCGATCTCTTCGGGCCCGGCGTATGGCGATAGAACAACGTGTAGTTCGGGGCCATTGGTGGCCTTGAAGTCCTCCAGGCGCAATATCCGGCTTCCGTCAGCCCCTTCGTAGATGGTTGCGGTGCCGGTCCCCTTGTGGAACGCGTCGATGTCCATAAACATGCCGTGTTTGAGGATTACCGGACCAGCCGCCTCCGGGGCTTCAGTCGGTGCGGGCGCCGTTGTCGGCTCGGTCACTGTTGCCTTCGGCGTGGGCGAAGGACTCGCCTGGGCGGGCGGAGCTTTGGCGTCCATGTCGGGCATCTCCTCGCTCACCGGGGACTCAACCTCGGCCATCACGGCCATGGTCACTTCGAGGTCTTCGATGCCCATGTATGGCGGGACGGTTGCGGTCACCGCGAACGGAAATGCTTCGTCCACCGTGGTGTTGGTGAAGAGCGGCGAACCAAGGGACCAACCCAGCCACAGCGTAACTACTAACGCCGGCGTGGCGATGATCCCCGTCTTGACCCGGTGACGCCAGAGGAAGCTGTGCCAGCCTTGGCGGTAGGCGTAGCCGGCCGCCAAGGCCATGAACGCGATGAACCCGGCCGCGAATGCCCAGCGGTAGGGGTAAAGATCGGCAAAGGCGCGTTCCAGGTCGCCGAATGTCGACATGGGGACCTCCTGACCTCCTAAACGTCGTTATTTTCCCCCTGCTATGTGTGGTCTGGCGGCCCCGTTTTCCGGAACTCGCTTCCGGCTAACGTCCCTTAAAGACGGGGGCGCGCTTCTCCAAGAAAGCCAGACGGGCTTCGTCGGCGTCCTCCGAGCCGCTCAGGATACCGCCGGCGTTGGAGGTGAGCACCATGGTGTTCTCCAGGGTGGTGTCCGCTGCCGTGCGCATGATCCGCTTGCTGACCCATTGGACCATGGGCGGGACCCGCATGATGCGGTCGCACAGGTCCCGGGTGGTCTGCTCCAATTCGCTGGAGTCGACCAAGTAGTTGAGCAGGCCCCACTGGTAGGCCCGCTCGGCGTCCAGCCGCCCGGTGTAGGCGAACTCCAGGGCCCGGCCCAGTCCGGCCATCTTGGGCAGGTAGTAGCTGCCGCCGTTCTCGAAGATCTGGCCCAGTTGGTGGTAGCCGACGAACTGGGTGTTTTCGCAGCCGACGCGGATGTCGCAGTGCAGGGCCATGTCCATGCCAGAGCCCACGGCCGCGCCGTTGACCATGGCGATGGTCGGCTTGCGGATGAGAGATATGTCGCGGTGCAGTTGGGTGAACCCGTGGAAGAAATGCTGACGGGTGAAATCGGGGCTTTCGGTGTGGTCACGGTTGCCCACAAAGTTCTCGCCCAGCACGGACGGGTCGTTGTCCCGGCGCATGTCGGCCCCGGAGCAGAACCCCTGGCCCTCGCCGGTCAGCACGATCACCCGGACGTCCGGGTCGTCGTCGGCGGCCCGCATGTATTCGCCCACCTTGGCCACGGTGGAGTTCTCCTGGGAGTTGCCCATGAGGGCGTTGCGGCGTTCGGGCCGGTTGAAGGTGATCCAAGCGATACCGGTGTCTTCGGCTTCGTACTTCAGGTATTCAACGAGTTTGGGTCCCATGTCTTTATCTCCTGTTATGCGTCTTACGGCGCGGCGGGATTATGGGATTTATTCTGGCAAGGATTGGCCTCGCCGTCTACCGCCGCCGGCCGGCGCAGCCGGGTTTACATGGGGCCGCATGTATACTTCGGACATTCTCGCCACCCTGGAACGCAGATCAATCGAGGAACAGATATGCCAAACATCATTGGAATGGGCGACTACCGGTACGAGCACCGGCCTGACTGGGCCAAGTTACCCCCAGGGATGGAGTTCCAGGCGCCCAGCGCGGTGGCCGTGGACTCGCAGAACCGAGTCTACGTATTCCAACGCGGCGACCCGCCGGTATTAGTATTCGACCGCAATGGAAATCTGGCCGCCCAGTGGCCGCGCAAGAACGGCGTGCCGGCCGACGCTCACATGATCTATGTGGGTCCCGACGACGGGGTCTACCTGGCCGACCGCGACGCCCATCAGGTATTGAAGTACACCCCTGAAGGGGAGTTGGTCATGTCTTTGGGGGCTAGAGACCGGGCAGAGTTGCAGACGCCTTTCAACCACCCAGCGGACATGTGCGTTGCGCCGGCCGGGTCACCCCAAGCCGGGGACATCTTCGTTGCCGACGGCTACGGCAACTCCAGCGTTCACAGGTTCTCGGCGTCGGGAGATTACATAACTTCTTTCGGAAATCCGGGCCGAGGCCCTGGCGAGTTCCTGGTGCCCCACAGTGTGCGGGTGTCGGTCGACGGGAGGATCTACGTGGCTGACCGGGAGAACGACCGGGTGCAGGTCTTCGGCCCAGAAGGTGAGTTCATCGAAGAGTGGACCGACTTCACACATCCCATGGCCGTCCACATTGACGCGGACGGCATAGTCTACGTAACCGATCAAGTCCCCCGCATCAGCATCCTGACCTTAGACGGCCAGCTTCTGGCGCGCGGCCGCACCTTTGAGCATGCTCACCACGTCTACACCGACTCAGCCGGAAACGTCTACGGCGCGGACGTGCAACACCAACGGTTGCAGGTGTTTATGAAGGTGGGGTAGTGCGTCCGGCCCTGGGCTACGCAGCCGATGGCTGACTCACTCCGCCGGCAGCTGCTTTGTTGAGTTCCATCTGGACCAGGAGCCAGACTATCGGAGCAAAGACGATCCAGGCGAGGAACATGACCAAGGTGGGATATCTCCCTACGGTGAATTCGGAGAACTCACTGGCGTAGTGCCAATAGGCGAAGTAACCGAGGATCGGGACCAACATCACGAGGGCCCAGATTCCTGCGCCCTCATCTTTACCGTTGGCAGTGTGCAGGTCTTTCAGCGTGGAGTAATACCAGTAAAGGGCATAGATGCCCAGCGTAATTACGAACAGGACCACCTGCATGATCATGTCCCGATTCTTGATGTGGCTGGTTAGCATCGTATACAGCACCGATTCGACGAATAATGCATAACTACTACAGCAAAAATAGTTGCTAACCTGCATTAATGTCGATTACGTATTTGATGGCGTTTATCACGGCTGAAACCCCAACAGGTGCATGCCCGAGTCGATCTTGATCATTTCGCCGGTGATGTAGCCGGCGTCTTCCAATAGCCAAACCACGGTTTTGGCGACCGAGTCCGGATCGGTTACCGACTTTAGGGGCACCTGGGCGGTGAACTTTTCGAAGAGATTTTTGGCCCCTTCTTCGCCGAGGCCGTCGGCCCACCAGCGGGAGGGGAATGCGCCGGGCAGCACGGCGTTGACCCGGATCTCCGGCGCCAACGCGCGGGACAGGGCGGTGGTCATGGTGTTGAGCGCGCCCTTGGAGGCGGCGTAGGCGATGGAGCTGCCGGCGCCGGTGAGTGCGGATATGGACGACACGTTGACGATGGAACCCTCGCCTTGGGCTTTTATGTGGGGCGCGGCCGCCCGGGTCATCTGGTAGGTACCCACCACGTTCACCGAGTAGACGTCCAAGAAATCCTGTCCCGAAAGGGTCTCCAGGTCATTGTTGTCCGCGAAGACCGACCTGGCGGCGTTGTTGACCAGCCCGTCGATGCGGCCCCACTTCTCCATGGCCTCGGCCGCCATGCGGCGGCAGTCCGCGTCCACCGAGATGTCCGCTTTACATAACAGGGATTCCACGCCCAGATAATCGCATACGGCCTCGGTCTCGCGGGCCTCTTTCTCGCTCTTGGTGTAGTTAATGACCACCCGCGCGCCTTTGCCCGCCACCTGTTTCACGATGGCCGCGCCCAGCCCTGTGGCAGAGCCGGTGACGATGATGACGGAATCTCGGAGGTTCATGGTGTCTCCTTTGGAGAAGTTGTCAGCTAACAGCGATCAGCGGTCAGCTATTTGGGTTGGGGGCGGCGGAAATCCCCCTCGGTCCCCCTTTACGAAAGGGGGAGGACCTATAGCCCCACTTTGTTAAAGGGGGGTTGGGGGGATTTAAGCCCCTACAACCCCAGCAACTTCTCTGCGTTCCCGTGGTTGATCAACTCGCGGTCGGACTCGGAGCATTCCAGGTTGTCGATCATCTCGTTGAACACCTCGAAGTGGGCGAAGGGATGGTCGGTGCCGTAGAGCAGCTTGTCGGCGCCGTAGAGTTTGTAGCAGTACTCCAGGGCCTCTGGGCTGTGGGCCACGGTGTCCAGGTAGATCTTGTCGAAGTAGACCTGGGAGGAGTCGGAAAGGTCGGCCCAGTCGTCGGGCGAGGTCCAGGCGTCGATCATCCGGCCAACGCGGCCCCGGATGAAAGGCATGAACCCACCGGTGTGGGGGACGATCAGTTTCAATTCAGGGTATTCCTGAAATACGCCGCTCATCACCATGCGCACCGTGGCCAGAGTGGTGTCGAACATGAAGGCCATGCCCGGGACCAGTGGACGGTGGTCGATGCCGTTCATGTTGATGGGCGCCGTTGGGTGCATGTTCATAGCCACGCCCAGACTCTCGATGTGCTTGTAGACGGGCCAGAATTCCTTGCTGTCCAGGGTTTTCTGGTTGATGTTGGAGAATAGATAAACGCCCTTGAAGCCCAGTTGGGTAATGCAGCGGTCAATCTCGGCGATGGTGCGTTCGGCGCTGCCCCAGCCCAGAGTGGCGAAGGCTTCAAACTTGCCGGGATGGGATTGCACGACCTCAGCCAGGTGGTCGTTGATGCGGGAGGCCCAGTCGTCGGCCTCGGAGCCGCCCAGCAGTTCCGGGCCGGGCATGCCGTGGCTCAGGACAGATTTGCCGATGCCCATGTCCTCCATGTCCAGCAACTTCTGGTCGAAATCGGCGTGGACGATGGGCGATGCATGTTGGTAGCCGCCGGCGCAGCTAACGAAGTAGGTCCCGCCCCGAAGGACTCCCTGGGGTAGGGAACTGCGTCCCGCCAGGTACTCAAGGTAGGGCAGGTAGATGAGGTGGCTGTGGACGTCGATGCGCAAGGGTAGCTCCTTTGGAGCGGCGGTCAGCGTCAGTCCCGATGCATCGGGACTTTCAGCAGACGACGCTGGTTGGTTTCGGGACAGTTTACCTTGAGTGGGGGTGGGGCTCAATGGGGATGGGGGATCGGCGATATCCGCTGCGCCGTCGCCATGTTTCCGAATCAAACCGCCCTGCACTCATGTCACCCTGAGTGAAGCGAAGGGTCTGCCAAGGTGCGGTCTGGCAGATCCTTCGTCGGCCTACGGCACTCCTCAGGATGACAGTATTGCGGGGTGGAGTGGCTTCCGGTGGCTGGTTCTTTGGCGGCGGGCTGGCAAAATCCCCCTCGGTCCCCCTTTATGAAAGGGGGATAACTAAAAGCCCCCCTTTGTTAAAGGGGGGTTGGGGGGATTTTCGTTGCCTAGTCCGCCGGAGCCGGAGTCTGCGCCTCTCTAGGCAGCGACTGCTCCCAGTCGGGGATGAGGACGCGTTTGGTAGATTCCATGGTGAAGATGGCGAGCATGCCGCCCATGCTGGCGACCAGCGACACGATCCAGGCCAGGTTGTAGGAGCCGAAGCTGTCGTAGATCACGCTGCCGACCAGGCCGCCCAGCGCCATTCCCAGACCCGCGCCCATGCTCTGGATCCCGAACACGGTGCGCACCGGCCCCATGCCGAAATACTGGCGGTTGACCACGATGAAGGCCGACATCTCGCCACCGAACCCGACGCCGAAAACGATGGCGAATATGTAGAACTGCCAGGGTTCCTGGGTCCAAAAGAGCATCACCACGGCCGCGCCCTGGATGAAGTAGAAACAGGCCATCACCCCTTTCGCGCCCATACGGTCGGCCAAGATGGGCACCATCAAGCGGCTGGCCACGCTGCTGAATGAGTAGATGCTGATGATGAAGGCGGCGGCCTCCAGGGATACGCCTTTGGTGGTGGCGTAGAACACACCGTGGACCATGACTATAGAATGGCCGACGCAGCCCAGGTGGTGGACCAGCGGCAGGAACCAGAAGGCCCTGGTCTCCTTAGCGTGTTTCAAGAATTCCTTGCTTCTGATCTTGGACACAGCGGCCGAGAATTGGTCCACCACGGGTTTTTCGCTGTCGTCAGCGCCGTAGGGCAGCTTGCCCCGGTCGGACGGCTCGCCGTGGAAGAACGCCAGCAGCGAGAAGACCACGACCCCGCCTCCGATTCCTATGAGCAGGAAGGCTGTCTGCCAGTCGGTCTGGGTCAGCAGAATGGTCAACCCCGGGGCCAACACCGACGCGCCCATGCCGCCGGCCGACTGCTGGATGCCCACGGCGACGCCCAGCTTCTTCTCGAACCAGGCGGCGACGGTGGTGGGTATGTTGACCCGGAACATGGCTTGGGCGATGCCCAAGACGATGCTGTAATAGAGGAACAGTTGCCAGAGTTCGGTGATGGTGCTAAGCAGTATCAGCCCGCCCACGAAGAACCCGGCGCCGACCATCATCACTCTCTTGGCGCCGTACCGGTCCCCCAAGACGCCGGCATAAGGCGACAACAGCGCGCCGATGATATTACGCAAGGAGTAAGCAAGGACGATGGCCGTAAGCGACCACCCAAAGTTGTCCCGCATGACCACCACCAAGATGGCGAATGCCTGACTGACAAAGTTGGTAGTCAACTGCAACGCGGTACCCATGCCCACGATGTACCAAGCGTAGTGTGCGTGGACTACATTGGAGACGGCCCTGGAGGCCAGGTTCGGTTCAGCCATGGGTGGGGGAGGTTGATGTGGCGTGGGCCAAGTGGCGCCTTTGTAGCTGGGAGGCTGATAGTTGGTCGGGGCTAATATAGCACAGGTGGGGGTGAGGCTACCCGAATGGCACTCCAACGAGTTTCCAATATACAGGCTTAACCCCTATGCTTGTTCTTGGACCGTCATCGAGCGCCTGACAGGTAAAGGGGGTCGTATTTTGACACGAGTGTACGTAGACATGGCGGCCGATCTGTTCCATTACGGGCATGTCGAGTTTCTCAAGAATGCCAGAGCATTTGGGGATCACCTCTTGGTCGGTGTCAACTCTGATGAGACGGTCGGGGCCAATAAACGGCACCCGATATTGAACATGGAAGAGCGGATCGCTTGCGTTGGCGGGTGCCGCTACGTAGACGAAGTGGTGCCCGATGCGCCCTGGATCACGGACGCCGCCTGGATAGAGGAACACAGGATAGACCTGGTGGTCCATGGTGACGATTACGCCCAAGAGCAGATTGAGCACTGCTACAAAGACCCCATCGCCATGGGGATATTCCGCACGGTCCCCTATACTCCGACGATCTCAACCACCGAGATTATCCGCCGTTGCAAAGCGGCAAAGTAGGCGCGTGGCGAAAGCTGTTCGGACCTTGCAGGCCGTTATCGACGAGATTCTGGACGCCAGAAGGACGGTCTCTACCGAGCGGAGCGTACTGACCGCGATCTCCGGTATCGACGCGGGTGGCAAGGGCTATTTCACCGATCGGTTGGTTGGCGCCCTGCGGGACAAAGGCGTGCGCGCCGTCGCGATCAACGTTGATGCGTGGCTGAACATCGGCCGCTTCGATGCCTCCGGTCCGGCTGAACATTATTACAACAATGCGATCCGGTTCGAGGAGATGTTCGCCGAAACGGTGCTTCCCTTGCGCCATCGGCGCTCGCTGCGCGTCGAGATCAACTACGCCGAGGAAACGTCGACGGAGTACGAGCGCCGCTCATACGAGTTCGAAGACGTGGACGTCATCGCCCTCGAGGGAATCTATCTCTTGAAGCGTGAGTTCAAGCCCCATTACGACCGGTCTGTCTGGGTCGAGTGCGGGTTCGAAACGGCGCTGGAGCGCGCCTTGGCCAGGGGCCAGGAAGGCCTGCCACCGGATGAGACGGTCCGAGACTACCGGGATATCTACAACCCCGCGCAAGAGATCCACTTCCAGCGGGACAACCCCAAAGGCGCAGCAACGTTACTGGTCAACAATGATGCGAGGCTAGGGCCGATTACTTGGGCCCAATAAACGCCTGCGCTTCTTCCCAGGCCCGCACATCTTCGAACGCGGTAATTTGAAGGTACTGGTTGGCAGGGTCTCCGATCAGTCCGCTGAGCAGGCAGAGCGGTTGGCCGCCCGCGGCGCTAAGTTGCTCCAGGCGATCGGACTGGCAGTATTTTAGGTACTCTTCCGCCGACTTCGAGTATGTGAGCGTCAGCCGCTCTTCATAAATCATTTTTATTGTCTCCCTCACGCATCCGACGACGTGAAGTGCTGGCAGTGCATGCAGTAGAGGTCTGTGTCTTGGATGATTCCCTGGCATCTGGCGCATGGGATGCCGGAATCCAGGACTATCACCGGTGAGCCGCATCCCTGGCAGAATGACGCTTCAGTTTCGGGCTGGGGGTCGCCGCAGTGGGGGCAGAACTTGGCTTTGGTGGTCATCGTTTCCTTCTAGCTTCGTTTGAATGGCAATCTTACGCCAAACGTGTATAGACTGGTACCGTTCCGCAACCCATTCTCAATTACGACGCGCTATGCCGGTCTGACGGCACGGAATAGCGGTTTTACATAAAGGTCCAAATGATCGCCGAAGGCTGGAAGGAAGAACTCCCCGAGAGTCATCGAATCGCTCTCGAGATCGCATACTCGGATTTTCTGGACGCCTATTTCAAGATTTCTCCCACCGACGCCGGAAAGATCGAGCAGATCGCCGACTGGTTGCCGAAGAAACACGTCAGCCGCTATACATCCCTCTTCTGCCACCGGTTCATCATCTGCATGACCTCGGTGGCGGAAAGACTGGTCCAGCCGCAAAGGACCGCGCCGGTCCCCAGGTCCACGGCCGAAGCGTTCGCGCTGCACATCCTGATTCAACAGGCCACGACCATCTTGAAAGACGTCCGGAGCATCGACGCCGACTTCGGAACGTTCACAGCCCTAGCCTTCCGCGACACAGAGTTTCTGGACCTATACGATGCGGCCCCGGACGAACCCGGAATCAATCTCGATAAACGAGTCCCGCTGCCCAACAACCTGGAATTCAACGACTGGTTCAAGCCCTTCGACCGGCTGCATCCGGTCAATCCCTTCGTCTACGAAGACTGGACGACCGAGCAGAACGGCATCAATTTCTATAGGTAACTAGTCAAAGAACGTGTACCCGTTCTCCTTCAGGATGACCGTGGCCTCTATACGCCAACGGTAGGCTACGTCCATGGCTTGCGGCTCGAAGTGGACGTCCCGCAGGTTGCGGGTGAGTTGGCGGTCGATGAGGGTCTCGGCGTTCTTGGCCCGAGCGTAGGTCTCTGAGCCTTGGCCGCTCTGGTCCTGGTCCCGGGCGAGGTACCAACGGATGAGGGTCCAGTTGGAGTGGATGTACAGGTAGGCCAGCTCCTTAGTCCGCAGGTCTAGTTGCGACTGCAGCCCCGTGACTTTTCCCTCCAAAGCCTCGACTCGATCCTGCCATTGGTCGACTGCCATTTTTTTGTCTCCTAAATAAGAAGGCCGGTGTCCCGAATATCCGGGGCACCGGCCAATCGCTGGTCAATCACGCCTGGGAAGCAGTCTTTAGGCTGTGATCAGTCCTTCGTCGATGGCCTTGGCGATCAGGTCGCCCTGTTCCGACAGGTGGTTGATGACCGCTTCCGAGGCGGCGCCGACCATCTCTTGGTCTAGCGACTTGGCGGCGTCGGGGAACCCGGCTTCGGCCAGCATGTCCGCGCCGTTGTTCTTGATCTGGTCCAAAGCCCAGGTGATCTGGCCCTCGATGTCTCGGATGTCATCAGGGAACTCGGTGTGGGAGCCGCCGGCGCCCAGCTTGTCATAACCGCCCTTGTGCCAATGGCCGCGGGGGCCATGGGGGTCGTATCGGATGACTTCCTCACCTTTGACGTCGACGCCGAAGGTCGGTCCGCCCATCTTGCTCTTCAGGCACCTAACGGGCCATAGATACATCGTCACGTCGCCTGATTCGCTCAGCGGCCGCACCAGGACCTTGCCCAGATACGACTCGCCATCAATCATTGTAGCCATTCGGTTTACTCCTCTGCCGTTTACCTTTCCACGAGATATTACCACACGGGGGAGCCGGAAGCAGTCAGCTATCAGCGGTCAGCTTTCAGGAGTACGGACCGTTGACTGCTTGGTTGCGATTGATCTCCGCTTACAATAGAGTCTATCCAATCCAATTCGCAACCCAAATCGACTGCAGAGACATCTATGACCACCACTATCGTCATCATGATTGACGGCCTGGACCCCGAGTACCTGGAGTTGTGCCCAGCGCCCAGGCTTGAGGAGCTGTCCAGAGCTGGGACCCGGCTTAACGTCCGGGGCATGATGCCGTCGGTCACCAACGTTAACAACGTGTCTCTGGTGACGGGCAGCTATCCCGAGAGCCACGGCATCACCTCTAATTACTGGTTGGACCGTGAGCAAGGCGGCGAGCATTACATGGAATCGCCGGAATACCTCCGGTCCGAGACCATGTTTCAGCTGGCGACCGGCAAGGGCATGCGCTCACTATTGGTCACCGCCAAAGACAAACTGCGCCGTCTGCTGAGCGACGGCACGACCGTGAGCGTTTCCTCCGAGCAACCGCCCGACTGGGTGGTCAACGGAGTTGGCACCCCACCGGATATCTATTCACTGGAAGTGAACCGTTGGGTGTTGGACGCGGGGCGGTTCATCCTATCGCAGAGCGATTTCGACCTGGTATACCTGACAACCACCGACTACGCGATGCATTCCCACGCCCCAGACGAGCCCGAGTCGGCACGCCACATCGCCATGCTGGACGAGGGAATCGGGAACTTGGTGGACGCTTTTCCGGATGCCCGGTTCCTAGTGACGGCAGACCATGGCATGTCATCGAAAACCCGCATGCTCCACCTGCCCGACGACCTAGCCAGGGCCGGCATCAAGGCCCTGGCCATCCCGGTCATCAAAGACCGATACACAGTGCATCATTCCAACCTTGGCGGCTGCATCTACATCCACCTAGAGGGGAATACCGACAACCCGGGGCCCGCGCTGGAGGTCCTGAGGAACATTGATGGCGTGGAGGAAGCCTTGTCACGCGAGGACGCAGCCAGGCGTTTCAAGCTGATGCCGGAACGCATCGGAGACATCATGGCGCTGGGAGCTCATGACGTTGTCTTCGGAGACCCGTCCGAGGTGACCCTGCCGCAGAAGTTACGCAGTCACGGCTCGTCCCACGAACTGGACATTCCCGTGATCGCCTACGGCCAAGGACTGGACATAACCAACTTCACGGAGAACCGCAGCCTCGGTCAATACGTCATCGACCACGTTTTGTCCTGAACTTCGACGGCCAAGCCTGTATCTTCAGGGATCTAGTTGAACTCGCCCTTATGCCAGATCGCGTAGGCGCTATCAAACAATGTTATTTTGCTGGATGGCGTGTGGCGGCGGAATGTGTCACGGATCACCGGGTCGGTCACGCCCAGTCCCGCAGCCGCGGCCATCTGAAGTTCCCGCCAGGCGGTCTTGAAAGCGGCGGCGCCCATGGCATCGGCCACAGCTCCGAGCAGCGTTTGGCCAATGACGTAATTGCAAGCAAACAGCGGGCCCGACTGATGCTGCAGGTAGACAACAGCCGCCTCATCGTCCAATAGCTGTTGGAGCGAGACCGCCGGGCAAGGGTCGCCCGTATACGAGAAAACCAGGTTGTACATCTCCAAGTGCACCAAAAAGGCAACCTGATCAGCCCCGCCTTCCCGGAACCATGTAGGGGTGGAGCGCCCCCGGTTCGCCGGATAAAAGTGGACCAACTCATGGGCGAATACGGTCTTTTCCTCGACGCAACATTCGTAATCTTCGGGCCGTACCACGATGAACGTCCCGCCAAGATTCACTCCGGACAGCTCCCGCTCACCCCCGGGCGATCCGATCAAGACGATAACTTCGTTGATGGGCTGCGGGAGGCCCATGAACTCTTCGACCTTGCCCGCCGCCGCGATCAGATGAGGCATCACGTCCTCATTTTCAATTGCACTCAATCTGACGATGGCGAAGCTGACTTCGCCCGCCAATGGCAAGACAGTCGATCCCTTCTCAATGAAGTTTGCATTGAGAAGGCGACGGAAGTTCTCGGGAGACCGGACCACCTGGGACGGCAGGATGGTGGCGACGATCGCTTCATCGTCGTCGATCCCGTCTTCGAACCATACCTGGCTGGTGAGTGCTTCCAAGTCCTCACCCCGCAGCTCATTGAGGGTCCGGAATAGGCCGATGTCGTGACTCTCCAATGACTCAGCCATGAAAGGCATGGCGGCGACACGGGCGCCCAATGGAAGGTCACGAGCAAGAAGTGCGGCCAATTCGCTTAAGAGTTGGTTCTGGTAGGCCCAGACCGTCGGGCTGTTGAACCATACTAGTTGGGCGATCTTAGAAGCGACGCTCAAGCCGGTCCCCGTCCCGTCTCCCAGGGGATCAATGATCTTAATGAGATTTCCCAGGCGTTCAACCTCGACCGCCGAGATGCCATCGTCGAACCAGACCCGCTTCCTGAATGTCTGATATATAACCGGGTCGTATTCAATGATCGTCCGGACCTGTTGGAGCACCCGCCATTCCAGTTCTTCGATGCTGTCGTTGAACCAAGGAATGATCCCAATGAGGGCCGCCGCCTCGGCATCGACCGCCGCCAAACGCTGGACCTCTACTACCGCTTGGGCTTCATCCTGATCCACGCCGTCCGTCAGCCAAACCCTCGATGCGACTCTTGCTGCCGTCCTTTGATCTATCGAGACAAGTTTGTTCAGAGCATCGGCGGCATCTTGTTCTACCTGAGTGAGGTCCGGACCGACCGTACCAGCTCAGATTTCGCACCAGGCTGCTCACGGGCACAGGCGTCGGAGTGGGGGTCGGCTGGGGCGTTGCCGTGGGCGCTGGAGTTGAAGTTGGAGCTGGGGTTGGTGTGGGAGTTAGCGTTGGCGTCGGCGTGGGTACCGCCGTTGGCGTTGGGACAGGTGTTGGCGCTGCCGTGGGTTCTGGAGTCGGGGTGGCTTGCGGAGGGGCTGGTGTTCTGGTTGCCGGTGGCTGGGCAGTGGGGCTGTCCGTGGGAGATACTTGAGCTGTCGGTGGTGTTGGCGTATTAGTTGCAACCGGCGTGACAGTTTGGCCATCGCCGTTGCAGCCGGCCAGGACTATGGCCCCAACGGCCACCGCCAAAACATACTGAAAATTCTTCACTCGGTAAAACCTGATTCGACGGGTCCCAGCACTGGCTGAATCGGTCACAATGGCATACGCTGGCAAATCACCACCAGACCCATTTGAATGCCCATCCTGCCGCTAAAGACCAGAACCCCAGGCACGCCCCGCCGATTCCCGCCCACAGATCATGATTGGTTTTTACTACTCGGACGGCCGCCAGCAACCAGGCCAACAGCCACACTACCGCGATGATTGTCCAGATGTCATCCATGCAGCCGACCGTTTTGATCGATTTCGTTGATCACCGGACCTGATAAAGGCGTCGAACCATGATTGACGATTCTACATTCAGTGGCATTGCGTGTCTGGGAAAAAGCGGTGCGGTTAACGGTATTTTGACCGGTGAATTCGAACTTTTGGCGGCGGTCTGCCTTCAGCCTAACTGGGCACGGCGACCAGTAGCAACTGGACTGACACTTCATCCTCAACAGACACGATGTTGCTTATATTGGGCACTCGAATCCCAAACTGGTCCCAGGTAAAAACAGTTCGGGCCAGGATGTTCAACACGTCGCCATCGTTCCTGACTTCCAGATCGAAAGTGAGCGGGAAATCACCTCCGTTAACGTTCAGGCTGCCGCTGACCTGGCGGGTGAAGGTTTCTCCGCTAAAGAATTCCGGCGGCAGGACTCCAAGTACGTCCACTGTGAATACGGCCACCGGGCTGTTCTGGAACATCCGAGTCTGGATATAACGATCTCGAAAGTCTTGGTCGCTGGAAAGAGTCGATAGATCGACCGACACCTGGGAAGAACCTTCATCGAGATTAAGTTGGCCAGACAGCGCTTCGGTACGCACAACGGCGTCGCTGGGCAGCGGCAAGCGGCTTAATTTTTCGCCCACGGTGAAGGTGATCTCGGAACCATCCGTGACCAGAAATTGGAGGCCATCGCCAACGATTCCCGACCCAACCTGTTCCGGCAGGGAAAGGTCTCCGCTTTCACCGTCGCCCTGACCCACCAACCCGATTCCGATCACGGCGGCGATGACCAAGACCGCCGGGGCCGCCCAGCGCTGGGACCAGCGCGCCTGATAGAACGAACGCGATCACAGCCAGCGGAACGCTGAATGACACAGTCCGGTCTAACTGAGTACCGCCTAACACCGCGGCGATCACGACGGCGGTCAAACCCAGAGCCAAGCCGCCCTAGTAGTAGGGCAACTGCCGCTGACTGTCTTCAAGCTTGTTCCAGAACACTCCCGCCCCGATTCCCACAAACAGGGATGCCAGCGCGACTGTGGCGGAGTTGAAAACGTTGTCCACGGGCGAGTGCAACGGCAGCGACACTAAAGTTGCTAATATCGCGGCGATCGATCCGGCAATGACTCCATTTCGCATTTCTTACGACCCTGCCTGATACAACTCAGATTCCGGATGGTAGGCGGACCAACCATACCACTCCGAGATGAACGACGGCACGAACTCAAGCCGGGCTTCTCCGTAGGCCCCGTTGGCCGTGCGTCCGTGAATATCCCACGATGACCCGGTGGCTCGGTCTTTTATCTCAAAACCATCTTCCATCACGTTATCGAACTCCAAGACTTGGCCGTCGACCTGGCGAAGGTAGGCCACTCCGGTCCTGGCCTCAGAATCATAGAAAACGACGATGGGTTGGCCGCCAACAGTGTCATTGATCACCGACCCGGCCTCTTCCAACTGAGCGATGGGATAACCCTTGTAGACGCCCTCGATCTCAACACCGACAACCAACGTGTTGGAAGGGAGCCGGTCATCGCCGTAGATAGCCTCGTTGGGGTTGAACACGCCGATCTGGACCGGCCGGACGTAACGGTCTTGGAACCGGGTGTCGGGGTCGAGGACCAACGTGTCGGCATAGTCGGCTTTCCACTGGCCCCAGGTGGTTTGCGGTATCGGAACCATGCTGAGCCGTTGTCCTTCCAGTGGTCCGGCGATGGCCTTGCCGTCCAGGTGTGTCCAGATGGTCCCGGTCTCGCGGTCTCTCATGCGGAAGACGCCGTCCAACAGCCCGGTTGTGTCAAATGTGAGACGCTGCCCATCCACCACGGGGTCGAACCCGACCCCCGAACTGCATTTGATTCAATAGGTAACGAGCAGCGGCTCGCCTCCCACAGTATCGTTGACGATGTGGTGGTAGCGGAGCATCCGCACGGGGTAGGCGCGGACCTCCCCGGCGAACTCGACCCCAAGGACCAACTCCTCGTCACCAAAG
>Ga0208570_1000276_pt1 | contig 21530 bp, 17 predicted proteins | sample DeeseametaMP1202_FD_184192 | JGI IMG/M metagenome (GOLD analysis project Ga0208570, IMG submission 184192) | Marine microbial communities from the Deep Indian Ocean - MP1202 (SPAdes) | ecosystem: Environmental > Aquatic > Marine > Oceanic | place: South Indian Ocean | collected 2011-03-08
ACTACTGCCACCCCCGCCACAACCAGACAAACACGCGACGACAATAACTCCTGCTCCGATTTCCCGGCCCCACACTTTCATTCCAAACCCCTTATCTATTTAGATGATTACTCAATTGCTTACTGGCGGCTTAAGATCCGCAGGTACGGTTGCCGCCGAACTCATTGCCGACGGAGCGGTATTGGTCAGTGTCGATTGTCCCACTGTGATTTGCCCCGGCGGAGACAGCCGTTGTTTTAACTCAGAAACACTGCGCCCCACATCACCACCCGGCGTAGGCACCTGATCCGCGTTCGAACCGCTACCGCCACAACCGGCGCATAATACCACACACCACATCAGGCAGGCCGTAGATACGTTTCTATTAATTTGCATCTTGACCTCTTTAATATTTAACCCAAAATGTCTCACCCGGATGAATCTGGCCAAGCACGCTCACATCAGCATCGCTTTCAATCATTTGTAATGTAACCGGATTGGCACTGTAAGCTTCCACGTCGTTTTTCCATACAATCTCGGCATCATCGAAGATGCTCATATCGTGAAGATGGTCAGGTGCCACATATTGGTTCCAGCCAGGAAAACGTTGCGGGAAGATCATCAATGTAGGCGCCGGGTGACTGCCGGCTGCGTGATGATCGTGACCGCCTTCAGCCGGAAGTTCATCCCAGCTCACAAACGTTTCATTACCGTCGGGCGTTTGACAATATTGCGTGGTTGGCAAAGCGGCTACGGTAAACGGCGCGTCCGGCAGGGTGGCCCGAAAACTCAATTTATAATAATGGTCATCGGCAGCCAACGCGTTCTCCACCGGTTTGGTCCAGATTATTTTGCTGATGCCGCCTTCGGAATTGGTTTCAAAAGTTGCCGGGCCAAACACATTATCAATCGGTTGAACTGACGTGAACTGCTCCGGAATATCAACTTCAACCCGAAGCGTATCCATGCCGTCACAGCCATGGGGCACACTCAGGTCGACAATGGTTCTGTCGCCCGCAAACGCCGGACCGGATGCAACGCCGACATGACTTAGGGCGCTCCCGGACAGAATCGCCAGCCCCAGGCCAACTGCGCCGCTTTTCCATACTTGCATCAAAATAACTCCCTGAATTTGAGGTTTACCGTTGTCCGGCCAAACACAAATAACGCCGCAGCTTCGGTGCTGTGAAAGACAACGCGCGAATTGTAACGATGCGTCTGGCCCAGGAGAATGCGACATATTGTCGCAGGCGGGATTCACTTTAGAAGATTTACAATTTCAGCCGCAGGTTTACAACGTGCGACAAGTCCCGGCAAATAGCACCGAAGCCCCTTTTCCGCTATTACCGAAACCACGATCACCATCCAGAAAACTTTATAATCCAACGTTGTTAAGGACCGCGTTCTCAGAATAAATCCTGCGATTGGGTATACAGATCAACGGAACTTTCGTAGCGTGCAAGGTCAACTATAGATAAGGCTAACACTCCGTTTCGCCTCACTAACGTTATCCCTCACGCCGTAAAGGAGATTCCACCCCATGGACCCCAAATTGGATCTACAGGACTCATCAAGCAAAGAAACCTTCTTTGCACACATATTCAGTGCTGCGTTTTTGCAACTGGATCAAATCCGTCACGAGCATAACAGCGTACTCACTTCCGATCGTATGATGAATCAAAAGCTGGAATACATTGCCGGCGTTCTCAAACAACTTTCCGCTTCCGATGAAGCTGTGCCGGGTTCATTGGCCGAGTTAATCGCAGTGCAAATTTCCAAAACATCCCGCTACGCAAAAGACATGGCAGAAGAGGAACAGCGTATTGTGGCAGAAAGTCACAACGAAGCAGATGGCAACGAAGAAGAGGAAGCGGCGGAATACTTCGAAATGTCGGACCAACTTGATTATTGTGCCAAAACGTTACGTCGCAACCTCTATCATCTGGCGCACATGTAAACGAAAGAACCGACCCAGTAAAGACTCAATCAACGGATTAAATTTACCTGCTGTAGGGAGAACACAATGACATTTTTGACCATGATCCTTTTTTCCATCGTGGCGCTGTATATCAGAACCAAGCCCTCTGTCACGTTAATCGGTTTAGCGGTTATCGGGGTTCTGGGTTCGTGGTGGTCTGACTGGAGCGTGCTAACCATCATTAGCGCTTTAATTGTCTTTGGCATCGCTGCAGTGCTGGTTTGGCCCAATCCGTTGCGCAGAAATATCAGCGGCTCGATTTTGGGTTGGGTGCGCAATCAACTCCCCACCTTATCGGACACGGAAAGTCAGGCTTTGAAATCAGGGGACGTGGACTGGGACGGAGAATTATTTTCCGGGAAGCCGAACTGGAATAATTTACTCAAAGAAAAACGATTTCAGTTAACCGCAGAAGAGCAAGCGTTTATTGACGGTCCGGTAAACCAATTATGCTCAATGCTGGACGACTGGAAGATTACCAAAGAGGATTATGATTTACCCAAACCAGTGTGGGAATTTATCCGTAATAACGGATTTTTCGGTATGGTCGTGGATAAAAAATACGGCGGCAAAGGTTTCTCCGCTGCGGCGCACTCGGAAACGGTAATGAAAATTTCCACTCGCAGCGTCACCGCCGCCGTCACCGTAATGGTGCCCAATTCCCTTGGCCCCGCCGAACTTCTACAACACTACGGAACCCAAGCGCAAAAAGATCACTACCTGCCACGCCTTGCCTCCGGCGCAGAAATTCCCTGTTTTGCCTTAACCTCTGCCATGGCCGGTTCCGATGCCGGTGCCATACCGGACGAAGGTGTGGTGTGCAAAGGGCAATGGAATAATCAGGAAGTCATTGGCTTAAGAGTTACCTGGAACAAACGTTATATCACCCTCGCGCCCATCGCGACGCTGATCGGTTTGGCAATTAAAGTGGTCGATCCAGACGGTTTGCTTAGCGTCGATATCAATCGCGGCATCACATGCGTCATGATTCCCGCTGACACCGAAGGGGTTCATCAAGGCGCGCGACATCTGCCGATGAACCAGGTATTTATGAACGGTCCGACCTGGGGCAACGATGTCTTCATCCCCATGGACTACATCATTGGTGGTGAGCAGATGATCGGCAACGGCTGGATCATGCTAATGGAATGCCTGTCGGTGGGCCGGGCCATCTCGCTGCCCGCGCTGGCTACCGGAGCCGGCAAACATTGCAGCCTTACCACCGGAGCCTATGCTGCAATCCGAACGCAATTCGGTCGTTCGATTGCCGACTTCGAAGGGGTCCAGGAAGCCCTGGAACCTATCGCCGGTTACACCTACATGATGGACTCTGCCCGCCGCATGACCGCAGCGATGCTGGACCGGGGCATCAAGCCCACCATTCCATCGGCGCTACTCAAATTTCGCAACACGGATCTGATGCGGGAAGTAGTGAACGATGCCATGGATGTGGTCGCTGGGCGCGCCGTCATATCCGGCCCACGTAATTTTCTGGCGCGGGTTTACCAATCGTTGCCCATCAGTATTACAGTTGAGGGCGCGAATATTCTAACCCGCAGCCTGATGGTCTTCGGTCAGGGTGCAGTACGCTGCCATCCCTTTTTAATTCAGGAAATCGAAGCCGCCTCAGCAGAGCCCAGCGACGAAGTTTATGCGAAATTCGATAAGGCCTTTTTCGGTCATCTTGCCCACGCGCTTAGTAACGTCACCCGAAGTTTCGTATTGGCGCTCAGTTTTGGATTACTCACCAGAGCACCGGGCGACAGCGGTCCGAAACAGCATTACCGCCAATTAAGCCGCTACTCTGCATCGTTCGCCATGATGACGGATATCAGCCTGGCCCTGGTGGGCGGTGAGCTGAAAGCAAAACAACGGCTATCCGGTAGTATGGCCGACAGTCTGGTCGGTTTGTATTTCGCGTCAGCATCATTAAAGCGGTTTAACGATGAAGGCTGTCCGGATTATCTGTTACCCCTGGTCGACTGGTCGGTGCAGAAATGCTTGAACGACATTCAGATGGCCCTGGATGACAGCATCCGCAATTTCCCGGTTGCCTGGATACGTCCGTTATTGCGCGTGCTCGTATTCCCGCTGGGTTTACGCACTTCGGCTCCGAACCATGTACTGGGCACCGAAGTAGCACAGCTCATTACCCGTGCGGGTCACGCCCGCGACACGCTGACCCAGGGGGTGTATATCAACAACCGACCTGATGACGCGGTGGGACGGGTACTGAACGCTTTCAAATTAAATACCGCTGCCTACGAATTATCGAAAAAACTGCACCTGGCAGTAAGAAACAGCGACGAAGCGGATGGCATCAAACACCTGGAACTGCAGTTGGAGGATCATCGCGCCCTATTGCTGGACTGGGCGAAGAAACACGGTGTGTTATCAACGCAAGAGATTCAGCAACTGGATACAGCCATGGCGGCTGTTTATGACGCACTGCAGGTGGATGCGTTTGAGCCCGAGGCTTTCGAAGCAACCCAACGCAGCGGGTTATCGGAAGCCGTTGTGGAACAACAGCCACCGGTGGCGAACGTGTCCTGATCCCTCACCAGTCAACAATCCACAACGGCAGTGAAAATTCACTGCCGTTGTGGGAATCTGCAATCAAAAACCGTACCCTTCAGCAAACCAATAATCGCAGGCCCCCTGCCGAAAGTTCTCACGATTCACCGGCTCACCGGTGATTTCCAGGTAGTTGTTCTGAGCGGAGTCAAACCCCTGCCACGGGAGCACGCCCTCTCCATTGGGGTTCCCGGTGCGGGCAAAATTACCCCAGTATTGTTGCATAGAACGACGCACCTCACGGTCCGACGGATTCACCATGGCGCTCAGCAGCGGGAAGTCAAACAGATAACCGATGTCTGCGGTGTGGAAGGTTCCGAGTTGCGGTGCATTGCGTTTGAAGCCCAATGATATAGCCGAGAACACCACGCTCTGCACATCCTCTTCCAAAGAATACATCCACACCGGATTGCCCTCACTGTAAAGCCGCGCCATATTCAGGGTCGGACACTTCATTATCATGTCGCCGCGCGCTGCCGCATGGGCGGAACCGGCATTATCATAGTCGTCGAAGGGATACTGGGATGCAATCTCGGCCCCCTCTACGGGATAACGGCTTTGCATAAACTCCAGATAGCCTGCTGCGTCATCCGGATGCGCCAGGAAGCCTGCAAACAAACTGCCCTCATCCTTGTTGGTGCCCAGTATCAACGGAATCTGTGGCGCGGATTCAGACAGTAGCTGCAGCGGACTGCGAGGGAAGACATCGCCATCAACCACCAAACCGATCTGGAACGGCCACTCATCCTGCCGCCAACCAAAGGCGGTAAACAAATTGGTTTTAACAGGCTCACGGATCGCTGCAATCGGCAAATCACGAGCACATTGCAAAGGCTCCGGGGCGTCTGCGCACCCCAGGGTTTCGATAAATTCCAATCCGATTTGCCGGGCTTGCGCCAGACTCATAATACCCAGGGTATCGCAGGCGCCACTTTGCATAATTACTTTGTGCAACAGTTGTTGCGGGCTTTTGGTTTTAGGCGTGGCTAACAGAGCACAGGTATTGGTTGAACCGGCCGACTCCCCGAACACGGTCACATTGTCGGGATCGCCTCCGAATAAATGGATTTCGCTTTGTACCCACTGCAATGCCAGAATAAGGTCCTTGATCGCCTGATTGCCGCTTAACGCCGGCTCGCTACCCAACGCGGGCGTTGCAAAAAAACCGGACACCAACAGACGATAATTCACAGACACCAATACCACGTCCTGTGCGGCAGCCAGTTTGGCCCCATCGTATTGCAGCTCAGCGGAAGAACCACTCATTTGCGCGCCACCGTGTACCCAAAACATCACCGGATGCGGGCCCGGTGTATTCGGGGTCCAGATATTCAGCGTCAGACAATCCTCGTCAGAGCCAACGATGGGCAAACCACTGCCGTATTGAGTACAGGCGTCGCCTTTTAATTTGGCTGGTCGCACCCCCTCCCAGGGTTGCGCCGGTTGCGGGTCCGCCCAACGCAGATCCCCCACCGGCGGCTGCGCATAGGGAATACCGAGAAACGCATTAACCTCACCCAAATCTTTGCCCGCCAAAGTGCCGTAGGTGGTGTCAACCTGAACTTCCGGATTACAGGCACACAACAAAAATACAACACTTATGACAGCCGAAAACTGAACCGGCTTATTCAACCACCCCATCACGTAACCCCATTCTTTTGGTTTTCAGATTTATGCGGCCAGGATAGCGAAACAGACAGTCGAAATATTGTACGGAAGGGTTGATCGTTTAACTCAGGCGGTCATTCTGGCTTAGTAAACGGATCGCCACCGAGGCAGCGGCCGTCCGGTTTTCCACGCCCATTTTTTTGAACACCTGCTCCAAATGCTTGTTCACCGTGCGCGGACTCATCTCCAATATCTGGGCAATATCCCGGTTGGTCTTACCGTGTGCGATCCACAACAGGACTTCCGCTTCCCGGTCCGTCAGGTTAAAGGCTTTTTTCAATAAGTCTGAATCCGGAACGCCTTCCACATCGAACAACTTGAACAAATGTTCGTTATTGTTGACTTCACCCAAATACTTGCACTGCAATTTCTTTATCGGCGCATCCAGTACCAGCTTGCGACCGGTTTCCGGGGTGTGGGCAAGCCAGTTTCGCAACATCGGTGCCATCACCGAATCCAGCCAACCGGTTTCTGCCAAACCGGATTCAAACAGGGCAAAAACCTGTGGCGTACCCCACAACATACGCCCGTCGCTATCCGTGGTAAAAATATTCTGCCCGGCAGTATCCAGTGCCGCCCGTGCGCTTAACGTCATGCGGGCATTACTCAGATGCACCCGCATACGGGCCAACAGCTCCATCGGGTTAATCGGCTTAGTGATATAATCCACACCGCCGGCCTCCAACCCCATCACAATGTGTTCCGTATCGCTTAATCCGGTCATAAAAATAATCGGAATATTTTTGGTAGTGGATTCCTGCTTCATACGCCGACAGGTTTCAAAACCGTCCATGGTCGGCATCATGGCGTCCATCAGAATTATATCCGGCGCCATTTTTTTCGCGATATTCAGCGCCTGCTCGCCATCCAACGCAATCAAAACGGTCAGACCGGCGTCATCCAATGCCTGGCTTAACATGGAAAGGGTTTCGGCCGAATCGTCGACGACCAAAACCACATCCACATTTTTATCTGCTGAACTCATGATCCCTCCACCCTGCTTTTTGCAGCGCCCTTGGTGCCTTGCGTCACTTCAATAATCCGGTCCATCCTGACTTGCTGAATTGCCATTTCTAAATACCCAATGAAGTTCGCATCTGCAGTTTGATTCTGTTTCAGTTTCTGTAATTGCTTTTTCAATCCCTGCAAATGACCGATCTCTGCCATATCGTGCAACACACCCAGGGTTTGGGCATCCGGCAAATCCGAATGGTTGAATGTCTTGTGCGGCACCTGCAGCACGGGTTTCGGCCCTTCATCATAAAACCACTTCACATCGAGCAAGGCCGCCAATCGCTCCAACAGGTTGGTAACCCGTATCGGCTTAATCAGATAAGCATCGTGCAATACCGCGTAATCATCGCTATCCCGCTCTGCAATCGGCTGACCCTCGCTGGCATCGGCCGAAATCATGACGATCGGAACCTTAATATTCTGCGCACGCACATTCTCTACCAGCTCCCATCCGCTCATGCCGGGCATCGTCACATCCAGTAAAAAGATATCCGGTTGCCAACCCTGAATCAGACTCAAACACTCCTCAGCGCTGGCAGCCTGAGCAATTTCAAATCCAAGCGGGCCCAGAATATTCACAATCAGACTGCGTTGGTACACATCGTCGTCCACCACCAATACGCGTTTGCGCGGGCCGATATAGCCACGCACCTTTTGCTCCAAGGTGGGTTCAAAACTGGGGTTATCAATCCTCGACAGCATCAACGACACGGTGAACGTGCTGCCAGTGCCCGGGTTACTACGCACGGAGATTTCGCCACCCATGATTTCGGTTAGCAAGCGGGTAATGGTCAATCCCAGGCCGGTGCCGGGAATCGGCGCGATGCCCGGCTGATAGATACGCTCGAACGGTTTGAAGATTGTCTCAATGTCAGTATCACTGATCCCGACACCGGAATCCACTACCCTGAATTCCGCTACCTGGTTGCGATAACGCACCTGCAATTCCACCGTACCCTGATGCGTGTATTTGACTGCATTCGACAGCAGATTGATCAGAATCTGCCGCAAGCGCTTTTCATCGGCAGAAACGTATTCCGGGATCGGGCCGTTTTGGGAAAACTGAAAATCAATGCCCTTGGCCTGAGCCTGGAGTTGAAACATGGTCACCAGTTGATTAATCAGTTTCGGTAGCCGAACTTCGTTGCGATGTAATTCCAATCGCCCTGCTTCAATTTTTGATATGTCCAGCAAGCCTTCAATCAGATCGGACAGATGTTCACTGCCACGCAGGATAACATTAACCGCTTCACGCTTGGATTCAGGTACCTCGGTATCGCGCTCCAGCAACTGGGCATACCCCATTACCGAATTGAGCGGTGATCGTAATTCGTGGCTGATACCGGTCAAATACCGGCTCTTGGCATTATTGGCGGCCTCGGCCAACTCCTTGGCTTTTTGTAATTGCATATCCGTTTGCTCGTGTGCCAATATTTCCTGATGCAGCAACTCCGTCTGACGTTCGGTTTCTTCGTGAGCCACCAAGCGGCTTTCATGAGCCAGCACAAATAACCATACGGCCACTCCGGCGACAATCAACAGAATAAAATATTCTTTCCAGATTAATTCACGAATCAACGCCTGCATGCCCGCATCGGGGGCAGACACTTCGAAATACACCATGGTCATAGTCAATGACATAAATAATGCAGTCAGCGTCATCAGCGCGAGAAAATGCCCAAAGCGCGAGTTCAAACGAGCAATCAACGGTGACGGAAGAAAAACCCCTAAAAAACTCAAGATTTGTTCAGACAGGCGGGCATGGGGGTTACAACGATCCTGACAGCGCGCATCCAGAGTGCAACATAAAGAACAAATATAACCGCCATAGGCCGGGCATACCGCAATGTCTTCCTGTTCAAAACTGTGTTCGCAAATACAACAGGTCGCCATGTCGTTATCGGTCACGATTGTTTCCGGTTGCCGCGCGATGTAGTAGCGCCCCTGGGTTACCCAGGCGATGGTCGGGGCAACAACAAATGCGCTTACCAAAGTAATATAAGGGGCTAATGCCCGGCTCAGTTCGTTAAACACCCCCATATGCGCACTGATACCAATCAGCGAAGCCACGATCATCGAACCAAATCCCACTGGATTAATATCGTAAAGATAAGCGCGTTTGAATTCGATGCCGGGGGGGCTCAAACCCAGCGGTTTATTGATGATTAAATCCGCCACCAGCGAACCGACCCAGGCCACTGCAATAACCGCATAGACACCCAGAATTTCTTCCAATGCCCGATAGATGCCCAGCTCCATTAACAGCAACGCAATCACCACATTAAAAATAAGCCACACGACCCGGCCGGGATGATTATGAGTTAAGCGGGAAAAGAAGTTAGACCAGGCAATGGAACCGGCATAGGCATTAGTCACGTTTATTTTTAACTGCGATAGCACCACAAAAACACCCGCCATGGCGAGCGCGAAATCGGGCGACGAGGTAAGGTAGCCGAACGCAATCCGGTACATGTGCGTTGGGTCGGAGGCATCTTGCGCCAGCACACCATGGTTAAGCGCCAATACCGCTAGAAAAGAACCGGCAAAAATTTTCAGAATACCCGCGCCGATCCAGCCCGGACCGGCTGCCAGCATTGCCATCCACCAGCGCAGCGGGTGAGCGCTGTCCTTCGGCGGCAGAAATCGCAAAAAATCCACCTGCTCACCGATCTGGGCAATCAGCGAGAATATAACGGCAGAGGCAGCGCCAAATAAAAGCAGATTAAAGCTGCCGCCCGCTTCGTTATTCACACCCGCGAATTGCGACCAGTCCTCGACCGCGTTGACATCGTGAATCGCGATATAGATAAAGGGCAGTAGCTGTAAACAAATCCACACCGGCTGTGACCACAACTGAAATCGACTGATCAGCGTGATACCGTGGGTTACCAGGGGGATAACAATCAGGGAACTGAGGATATAACCAATGGAAAGCGGAATGCCGAACAGCTGCTCCAGGGCCAGGGCCATAATCGCCGCTTCCAGTGCAAAAAAGATAAACGTAAAGGAAGCGTATATTAAAGAGGTGATGGTGGAGCCAATGTAGCCAAACCCTGCACCACGAGTGAGCAAATCTATATCGATGCCATATTTTGATGCATAGTAACTGATGGGCAGGCCGGTCACGAAAATAATGAAGCCCACTGCCATGATGGCAAACGCAGCATTAGTGAAACCGTAGTTAAGCGTGATAGCGCCGCCAATCGCTTCTAACGCCAAAAACGAAATGGCGCCGAGTGCGGTGTTACTGACGCGCGCAGACGACCAGCGCCGGGCCTTTTTAGCCGTAAAGCGCAGGGCATAATCTTCCAGGGTCTCGTTGGCTACCCATTGATTATAGTTACGCCGAACACGAAAAATTCTCTGCCTAGCTGCCATATCACCGCTTCTCGAAGCCTAAAGCAACCTGCCTCCTTGCTGACTACCAGGCTCCACTCTTCAGGTTCACTTCTTAATACACTGTGGGGGCAAAATCCGCTTTCAGAGAATCCCTCAGCTAAAAAAGGTTAAACCTTGGAAGAGCAATTTGCGTACCAAACAAAAGCGATTAAGGACGCGGCTTGTTATCTACTCCTTGGCTGGCTTCAGATCAAATTCGATTTTACCGTCGACATTACGACCGTGCAGGGTGATTCCCGCCACCCTGTTCGCGCCAGCCTCACTCCCTTTATCGGCCTGCAACCGGTCCGCTGACAACAAGGCTTCGGCTAAGGGCACCATCAATAAATCCCGCACTTTTCGTTTAATTGAACGTGCCCCGAACAAGGGATCAAAGCCCTGGTCACGTAAATAATCCAGCGCTGACGGGTGCAGCTCAACCTGCACGCCTTGGCGTCGCAAGCGCTGGTTCAGTTGTCGCAGTTCCAACTCCACAATCGCGGTGAGGTGAGCGCTGGTAAGCGGTTCGAACAATTCAATGCGGTCAATGCGATTAATAAATTCGGGATCAAAATGGGAATGCATCGCCTCTTCAATCACGGTGGCACGGCTACGCTGGCGTCCAGTCAACCGGCTTTGCAGACTGGGCAACCACCGCTGCCACTGCCGTATACCACGGCTCCCGGAATGCCGCGCCGTTTGCGCCCACTGCTTCGAGCCAATATTACTGGTCATAAAAACCAGGCTATTGCAAAAAGACAGCTCGCGAGTTCCGGATGCCAGGCGCAGTTTTCCGCTATCAAACACATTCATTAGACTGCGCACCACCGCGGTGTCCGCTTTTTCAATTTCATCAAACAGCACAACACCGGGCCGGCTGCTGCTGCCGGTGATGGCGTCCTCGTTCAATAAAGTCAGGTTTTCCTTACTGCCCACATAGCCGGGCGGTGCGCCGGTGATGGCTGCGCTGTAATGACTTTGCGACAGCGTGTTCATATCGATGCAACAGAATCCCGGATTATTATCGCCGTGTATACAGCGCGCCAGTGTACGCACCAGCTCCGTTTTCCCCACCCCGGTGTCACCAATGAACAACAAAACACACAACGGGCGCTGGCTGTCATGCAAGCCAGCCTTGATCACTTTCAACTGCTGGCACAATGCATCAATAACCGCCTGCTGGCCAACAATGTGTTTTTCCAGTTCGATGCGGATTTGCTCCGGATCAAAAGCAAAACGGGAGCGCAGCCCGGACAAGGATGCCACTTCCCTGGCAAGCTGGTTAGACTGGCTATTGTCCACCAATACGTCGTTTATAAACGGCATACAAAGCGCCTATTATTCACCGGCGGCCTTTTCCACTTCCGGCACCGGTAAATTACCCACCGGACATCCGGCAACCCCCACCGTATCCCGTGTCATGGCTTCCACATCCTGTTGAGCCTTCTCGGCATCCATTACCCAGGTGCGATAAAATTCGAACGGGCAATCCGCCACGCCTTTATCACCGTCTCCGGAGTTGTGTACGCCGGTATAACCCCGGTGCAATAATTTAAACAGATGATTTTGCGACTGGTCGTTGGCGCGGGCATCCCGAATTTGAGACACCGAAAGCTGGGCATACTGAATGCCCATATCTTCCTCACCGCATTCGCCCAATGTGCGCCCATCAAAGCCGACAATAGCCGAATGCCCGAAATACGAATACACACCGTCAAAGCCCGATGCATTCGCCACGGCCACATAACAGTTATTCGCCCAGGCCATGGTCTTGGCCATCATCACCTGCTGCTCCTTGGCCGGATACATATAACCCTGACACCGTACAATCAACTCCGCACCGCGCATCGCGCAGTCGCGCCAGATCTCCGGATAGTTGCCGTCATCACAAATAATCAGGCTGATCTTCATGCCTTTCGGGCCTTCGGTAACATAGGTCCTGTCACCGGGATACCAGCCTTCAATCGGACACCAGGGTATACATTTTCTGTATTTCTGCACGATCTCCCCCTGATTATTGATCAACACCAACGTGTTATAGGGGGACTTATGGGGGTGCTCTTCATGTTTCTCACCGGTGAGTGAAAATACACCCCAGGTATTGGCCTTACGACAGGCAGCAGAAAATATTTCTGTCTCTTCGCCGGGCACGGTAGCGGCCGTCGCCATCATCTCGTCGGTATCGTACATAATGCCCATGGTGCTGTATTCCGGGAAAACAATCAGATCCAGTCCCGGCAACCCCTGCTTGATGCCGACGATCATATCCGCGATCTGGCGGGCGTTATCCAACACCTCAGCCTTAGTGTGCAAACGCGGCATCTTATAGTTCACTACGGCTACACCTACGGTATCCGCGCTACTGGAAATATCGCCGTGTCTCATGGTCTTTGCTCCATCGGTTAATGCATCAGACTGCAGACACTAGCCCAGCCGAATTTAATACAGTATGCGTCAAATGACGTAGTACCCTGAGTCATTCGCCCGATTGGCCCCTTAAGCTGCCCGCGTAATACTGACTGCCATGACACGATGCGTTTGTCTTTGCATTCGAGTGTCAGATTTGGGTCGTTATTAAAAGAGGTCGAACCATGCTGTCCAACTTACTCAACAAAAAACTGCTTAGCTCGAAAATTGCGACAGCCCTAGCGCTGTCAACTTCCATTCTGCTCTCCCCAGCGCTACAGGCTGATGAAGCCAACTCTACCGGTCTTGCGGTGACAGACAAAACCGTCAAGGTCGGCATCCTGCATTCCGTTACCGGCACCATGGCGATCAGTGAAACCGGGTCCGTTCAGGCAGAAAAGCTCGCCATAGATCAGATCAACGAAATGGGGGGCGTATTGGGGCGTAAAATCGAATACATCCAGGAAGACGGCGCCAGTGACTGGCCCACTTTTGCGGAGAAATCCAAAAAGTTATTGGTAAGTGACAAGGTCGCCGCCGTATTCGGATGCTGGACCTCCGCTTCACGTAAAGCGGTTTTGCCGGTGTTTGAACAATATAACGGAATGCTTTACTACCCGACTTTTTATGAAGGGCTGGAAGAATCACCCAATGTTATTTATACCGGACAGGAAGCAACGCAACAAATCCTGGAAGGCATTGACTGGGCATCCAAAACCAAAGGGGCGAAAAAATTCTTCTTACTGGGTTCAGATTACATCTGGCCACGCACCTCCAACAAAATCGCGCGCAAACACATCGACAAACTGGGCCTGAAGGTCGTGGGTGAAGAGTACTATCCCCTGGGCCACACGCAGTTCAACTCCGTGATCAACAAAATCAAGCTGAAAAAACCGGATGTGGTCTTCATCTCGGTTGTGGGCGGTTCCAATGTCGCATTCTACAAGCAGCTTAAAGCGGCCGGTATTGATATGTCCAAGGAGAAACCACTGTTCCTGACCATCTCGGTAACGGAAGATGAAATCCTGGGCATCGGCGGTGAAAACATCGAAGGTATTTATGCTTCCATGAAGTATTTCCAAAGCTTGCCTAACGACAACAACAAAGCATTCGTTGAAGCCTTCAAAGCCAAATACGGTAAAGACATCGTTATTGGTGACGTAACCCAGGCTGCCTATCTTGGCCCCTGGTTATGGAAAGCCGCTGTTGAAAAGGCCGGTTCCTTCGATATAGATAAAGTACGCGAAGCCTCACCGGGCATCGAATTGACCACCGCTCCCGAAGGTTATGTCCGCGTTCACAAAAACCATCACCTCTGGTCCAAAACCCGCATCGGTGTTGCCGAGCCAGACGGCCAATACAAAGTGGTTTATGAAAGTAAGGAACTGATCGAACCCGATCCATTCCCTAAAGGTTACCAATAAGGCAATCAGCGGTGGTGCGGCAACGCACCACCCGTTTCTCTCCACCCGATTTAAATACGTAGTTCCCGGAGGCCAATATGTTTGCCGACTATACCGCAGCGGAATTGACATCGATCTTTGCCATGCAGGGTTTCGCTGGTTTAACGTTGTTTTCTGTTTTTGTTTTAATGGCGCTGGGTCTGGCCATTATTTTCGGACAGATGGGAGTGATCAATATGGCGCACGGAGAATTCATGATTCTCGGCGCCTACACAACCTATCTGACGTCCACCCTATTTTCTGAATACATTCCAAGTTTGTTCTCGATGTATTTTTTTCTCGCCATGATATTAGCGTTCCTGGTGACGTTTGCCCTCGGAGCGTTAGTGGAATGGGCGATGATACGACATTTATACAAACGCCCGCTGGACACATTACTGGCCACCTGGGGTTTAAGTCTGATTCTGCAACAACTCTACCGCACTGTTTTCGGGGCGCGCGAAGTGGGAGTCACCCTGCCTGACTGGGTAATGGGTTCTTATCCCCTAACCGACACCATCGAAATTCCCATCAACGGTATTTTCGTAATGGCCATCACCATCATGATTTCCGTGGGTGTGTATTTAATGATGTTCAAATCCCGCTGGGGTTGCCAGGTTCGCGCCGTGGTTCAAAATCGTGAAATGGCCGGAGCAGTGGGCATCAATACTGAAAAAGTGGATCGCATCACCTTCGCTTTAGGCTGCGGTATTGCCGGGGTTGCGGGCAGCGCTTTCACCATGATCGGTTCGACCGGCCCCACTTCCGGACAGCTCTACATCGTAGATACGTTCCTGGTGGTGGTATTCGGTGGTGCACAAAGTCTGCTGGGCACCATTGCCTCGGCATTCACCATATCTCAGGCACAGTCCACCATGGAATTCTTCTTAAGCGGCTCCATGGCGAAAGTGCTTACCTTGTTGTTTGTTGTCGGCATTCTGATGATTCGCCCGCAAGGACTATTCGCTTTGAAAATCCGGGTTAAGTAAGGGGTACCGTATGTCTCAGGGATTTCGTTCGTATTTACCAAAATCCGATGCCTTAAACATGGCACTGCTGGCGCTGTTACTGGTCATCATCCTACCCATGTCGATGGACATTTTTCGCCTTAACCTGGTCGGCAAATATCTGACTTACGCGTTCGTCGCGCTGGGCCTGGTATTGTGCTGGGGCTATGGCGGCATTCTTAGTCTTGGCCAGGGTGTGTTCTTTGGTCTAGGCGGATATTGCATGGCCATGTTTCTGAAACTGGAAGCGTCTTCACCGGAAAATACCGCCATACAATCCACACCGGGGATTCCCGATTTTATGGACTGGAACCAACTCACGGCATTACCGTGGTTTTGGGAACCGTTCCACAATTTTGGTTTCACCCTGATTGCCGTGATTATGGTACCGGTGATATTCGCATTCATCATCAGCGTCGCCATGTTCAAGCGCCGGGTAGGCGGTGTTTACTTCGCTATTATTACTCAGGCCGTTGCCGCGATCCTGACCATTTTGATCATCGGTCAGCAAGGCTACACCGGCGGCGTTAACGGCATTACCGATCTTCGCACACTCAAGGGTTGGGATATCCGCACAGACGAGGCCAAATACATCCTGTATTTCGTCTGTGTGGGATTCCTGTTTGCCAGTCTCTTCCTGGCGCAGTTTATTCGCAAGAGTAAACTGGGAAGATTACTGGTTGCGATGCGGGACAAAGAAGACCGGGTGCGTTTCTCCGGATACGACGTCTCGAACTTCAAAATCTTTGTGTTCTGTGCTGCCGCTGCATTCTCTGCCATCGGTGGTGCCATGTTCACGCTGCAAGTGGGCTTTATGTCGCCTACCTTCGTCGGCATTGTTCCCTCCATTGAAATGGTGATCTTCTGCGCTGTTGGCGGACGCCTTTCCATCCTGGGTGCGGTGTACGGCACGCTCATCGTGAACTGGGCAAAAACCTCGTTCTCGGAAAGCTTTCCTGAACTCTGGTTGTTCGCCATGGGTGCACTGTTTATCGGTGTGGTAATGGCGTTCCCCGATGGTCTGGCCGGCGTCTACAGCAGCAAAATAGAACCCCGATTAAAAGCGCTTTTAGCAAGCTTCCGGTCTGCAAAACCGCAACCACCTGCTCAATCTACCCCGCCAGCCGCCCCCAAAGCACCGGTTTCGCCAAAGCCTTTGGAAACGCTGGAAACTCTGGAATCCGGGAGCTGAACATGACTACACCCAACACAGCCACTAACACCGATTTCGTACTCGCGGTAGAAGGATTAACGGTCTCGTTCGATGGCTTCAAAGCCGTAAACGACCTCTCTTTTTATGTCGATGAAAATGAAATCCGCGTCATTATCGGCCCCAACGGGGCCGGTAAAACCACGGTGCTGGATCTGATCTGTGGCCGCACCAAAGCAACCGAAGGGTCTATCAAGTTCCGCAACAAAGAACTCACCAAAATGAAAGAACACCAGATCGTTCATGCCGGTGTGGGCAGAAAGTTTCAGAATCCTTCTATCTATGACGATCTGACCGTGTTTGAAAACCTGGAAATTTCTTTCCCGCGCGGACGCAATGTTTGGGGTGCACTGACTTTCAAACGCACGGCAGAAGTGATCAACAAGGTGGAAGAAATCGCCGATATGATTTTTCTGAAGGATCAACTGAACAAGCAAGCCGCCCTGCTCAGCCACGGCCAAAAGCAATGGCTGGAAATCGGCATGCTGCTGATTCAGGACCCCGAACTGTTAATGCTGGACGAACCGGTCGCCGGAATGTCGGTTGCTGAACGCAAACAAACCGCAGAACTGCTCAACAAAATCACCAAGAACCGATCGGTAATTGTAATTGAGCACGACATGCAGTTTGTGGCTGACATAGCCAACCGCGTGACCGTATTGCATCAGGGCAAAGTGTTATCAGAAGGCACTATGGATCGCGTGCAAAACGATCCTAAGGTCAAAGAAGTCTATCTAGGGCACTAATCTGTTAGTCATTAGGGTCTGAGGAGTTACCACCATGTTAAACGTATCGGATTACAGCGTGGCCTACGGGCAAAGTGAAGTCATCCACAATCTGAATTTTGAAGTCAAGCCCAACGAAATTGTAGCCATTATGGGCCGCAACGGTATGGGCAAAACCACGCTGATGAAATCCCTGATCGGTGTTCTGCCCTCCAGCGGCAACGTCAAACTGGGCAACGTCGACGTCGGCTCAATGAAAAGTCATCAGCGGGTCGCCAACGGTATGAGTTTTGTACCCCAGGGCAGGATGATTTTTTCCACCATGACGGTGAAAGAAAACATTGAAACCGGATTGACCTCCACCAAACAAAAGAATGTGCCACAGGATCTGTACGACATGTTCCCGGTGTTACTGGAAATGAAATCACGCCGTGGCGGCAACCTGTCCGGCGGGCAACAGCAGCAACTGGCCATCGCCCGCGCCTTGGCCAGCAAACCCAAGTTACTGCTGCTGGATGAACCCACCGAAGGTATTCAGCCTTCCATCATCAAAGAAATGGCCAGAACCCTGCGCCGTATACGCGATGAAAGAGGCTTATCTATTGTGGTTTCAGAACAGGTACTCAGTTTTGCACTGGATATTGCAGACCGCATTCTGGTGATTGAAAAGGGCGAGATAGTCGCGGAAGAAACCCGCGAAAACGTAAACGAAGAAAAGATCGCTGCTTATCTGGCTGTGTAACCCAACACACCGAAACAGCGCATTTAACCAACCAGCTGGAGGCATCTAAAAATGGCTGACACGATTATTAAAATAGATCTCAACAAATCACCTTATGATCAGGACGATATTCACAATCGCTGGCATCCGGATATTCCCATGGTTGCCATGGTCAAACCCGGTGATGATTTTATTGTGGAGTGTTATGACTGGACGGGTGGACAGATAAAAAACGACGACGACGCATCCGATGTGCGTGATGTCGATCTGTCGCAGGTGCACTTTCTTTCCGGCCCGATTGGTGTCGAAGGCGCGGAGCCCGGTGACTTGCTGGTAGTTGATATTCTGGACATAGGCGCATTCAAAGAAAGCCAATGGGGCTTCAACGGTTTCTTCTCCAAACAGAATGGCGGCGGCTTCCTAACAGAGCATTTCCCGGAAGCGCAAAAATCCATCTGGGATTTTAACGGCATGTTCACCAGCTCACGCCATATTCCCGGCGTAGAATTCGCGGGCTTGATTCACCCCGGACTGATCGGATGCCTGCCCTCCAAGGAAATGCTGAAGGAATGGAACACCCGTGAGAAAGAACTCTATGACACTGAACCGGACCGTGTACCGGGCTTAGCTAACCTGCCCTACGCAGAAACCGCACACATGGGCAAACTGAAAGGCGAAGAGAAAAAGTCAGCCGCTGCCGAAGGCGCCCGCACCGTTCCACCACGTGAACACGGTGGCAACTGCGACATCAAAGACCTATCGCGCGGTTCCAAAGTGTATTTCCCTGTGTATGTAAAAGACGGTGGCCTATCCGTGGGTGACTTGCACTTCAGCCAGGGCGACGGCGAAATCACCTTCTGCGGCGCTATTGAAATGGCCGGCTGGATTCACATGCGCGTCAATCTGATCAAAGACGGCATGGCAAAATACGCCATTAAAAACCCGATCTTCAAACCCAGCCCGATCACGCCGAAATACGACGACTACCTTATCTTTGAGGGCATCTCGGTAGACGAGCAAGGCAAACAGCACTACCTGGATGTGCACATTGCCTATCGGCAGGCCTGTTTAAACGCCATTGAATATCTGAAGAAATTCGGCTACACCGGCGCTCAAGCCTACGCGATACTGGGAACCGCACCGGTGCAGGGTCATATCAGTGGTGTGGTAGACGTTCCGAACGCTTGCGCTACACTATGGCTGCCCACCGACATCTTTGAATTCGACATGCAACCCAATGCCGATGGCCCGACCAAATATCTGGATGGATCGATTGACGTTCCGCTGGCACCGGATAAAAAGTAAGGAGAAAGCCCATGCCTGTATATGATTATAAATGTAAGGATCACGGCGTGTTCTTCGAACTGGCCACCCTGGACGAATACGACAAACCCTGTGCCTGCCCGCAATGCGGCTTGCCTTCGGCCCGGGTCATTATGATCGCACCGGAAATCCTGGCCATGGCACCGGAGCGCCGCAAGGCGTTCCAAACCAACGAAAAAGCGCAACACGAACCGATTGTTTCAACCAACAAAACCCGATCGGTATCAAAAGCCGATGGGGGCTGTGGTTGCAGTGATCATAAGAAAAAGAATTCAAAACTGATGTATACGGCGCAGGGGGATAAGTTTTTTCCTTCCATGCGACCCTGGATGATTAGCCACTAGGACCGTGGTGCTCGCAATAGTTTTATAAGTGTACAAGGGCAAACTGCAATCTCTTCGCGAACTCGGGATTGTGGTTTGTCTGTTTTATCTGAGTTTCCCCTCTCCCCTTCCCCAACTCCAATCTGCTTTATATACTGAATCGTATAGCTGAGTAGTCGGTTCATTTTTTATTTTTATGGCTATTATAGGTTTTCAACTATATTTAATGTGGCTATTATTTAGTGCGCTGAGTGTGTGTTGTCCAGCCGTTTTCTGCTGATAAGGGATCACGGTGGTTTATTGAATCACTAGTTCTACATTCGAAATGGATAGGTGAATCTGGGCTGTGAAGGTTTGCGGCTTTGGGCTGTATTGGATTGCAGAGTGGGATTTTTTATCTGGGTATTTTAGGGGATATATGGAATTTGGTGGTTGAATAGGGATGTTAAGAGCAAGGAGAGTTTCGATCCATGTCAATTCTGGCAAATAGATGGGCTGGAAGGTTATACGGCACAAATACTGGAAATATATTCTTTGATATGACGCATGATGGTAAGTCGGTCTCTGGTCGTCTTAGAATTATGGACTCGTTGTTTGGTGTTGCAATATATGACTATACAGGCACTTTTGACAAAAAATTGCTATTGGAATGCGAACCTGTACAGGCAGCAGAAGGCATAGAATTGGGAAAAGTTGTGGTGCGAGGAGTGCTTACGGATGAGGGCAATCTAAAAGGAGATTGGGAGTCCACTATCGGAACTGCGGGCACATTTGAAGCTTATCCACATGGCATAGATGATCCAAGAGCAGGCATTGATAGCCCATCATCACCACCCGAACAAATTCACAACAAAACTATTCCCCTTGGTTCTATTCGTCTCTTTAAAGACGATGTGTTGCAATTAATAAATTTTATTAAAAAGGATTTCTCATCTGGTAGAGTTATTGTTACATATGTTCAAAGGGGTAGCGAGCTGACAAAGTATGCAGATGACTTTTTAAATAATCTTGATGGGCTTGATCAGCTTAACTATTTCAAAATTGTGATTCAGGAGCCGGAAGCGCACGGAATCAATAGAGTAATTGTAGTAGAGTTTATGGCTTATGGTGATAGTGAAACAAGAGTTTCAGGAATAAATGAGTCTTGGGTTCTTGGTAAATCTGAATCCATTTTTCAACTATTGAAGCCAAAGCAAAACCACCTTGTAACTAGCTATAGAAAGTATGGGCTGAACCTAAATAGCGCCATTTTTTTTGGAATGCTTGTTGTTATTCCTGGGTTGGCTGGTTGGACGGATCGAGCAATATTCGTGGTTGCGGTCTTTACCCTTTTGAATATTTTGTTATTTGCTCATAACAGATTTATTCCCAATACCGCCATATATATTGGACAATCAAGGCCTAATCTCTTTGCACGCATATGGCCCAGTTTATTATCTTGGTTTAGTGCTGCCAGTAGTTCGTTCGTAGCGGCATATATTTTCTGGTATTTAACCAGCGGCAGCTCTTAACAAGGCTAGGCATATTCGCCCACTTCGTGGGCTGGACCTTCGCTTCGCTCCGGCCCATGCTAGCGGCGTTGAGGCTGTAGAAAAACATAAAAAAAACTATTTATATCCGGGAAATACTCGTTTCCTTATTATAAAATAGCGTTATCTCCCCATTAGTGAATTTTAAGATGGCGCGCTACAAAGATTACGACCTAAACCAAAGTAAATTTATCCCTGTTGTTTTTGCCGATCAAATTACTCGTGGCTCTTTCGAGTACACCATCAACGTATT
>Ga0208570_1000279_pt1 | contig 21299 bp, 27 predicted proteins | sample DeeseametaMP1202_FD_184192 | JGI IMG/M metagenome (GOLD analysis project Ga0208570, IMG submission 184192) | Marine microbial communities from the Deep Indian Ocean - MP1202 (SPAdes) | ecosystem: Environmental > Aquatic > Marine > Oceanic | place: South Indian Ocean | collected 2011-03-08
ATGAAGAGGTATAGCTAAGTTAATACCAATCTGGAGACCATGGCTGGCGAGGCTTACAGCGATTTTTGTCTTTTTAGGAGGGGAAATCCCCAGAACCCCTAATTGGCCCTGAGTTCTTGCCGATGGTCAACAAAGCGGCGGGAAGCGGGGTGATCCTCACAGGTTACACGCAGTCCCGGGCTGACCTTGAAGCCGCCTACGGTGAGAAAGCGATGGCGCAAGTCATTGAGGGTAACTTCAACAACCTCATCATGCTTCGCGTCCGTGATAAATACACCGCCGAGCTGATGACCGATCAGCTGCCGGAAGTGGAAACCACCACAGTGATGCAGGTCTCCGGGGCTACGGACTCCTCCAACCTTGATTCCGAGCAGGATTTTACCAGTTCAACTCAAGATCGTATTTCTGTGGTTCAAGGTCCAATGCTTGAACCCAATGCCTTAATGTCCTTACCCAAAGGCCAGGCCTTCATGTTGGTCAACGGCGGTGAGCTATACAAAATACGAATCCCGCTGCCCGAAGACGAGCATATATCCATCCCGGAAACGCCTCGCCAGATGACTGAGCAAATGAAGCGCACTGGTTTTACCCCGATTCCTCGGACACCTAGTTAAGAGTAGATAATCTACTTTAACGAGGTGTTTAGATGTCCCATTCCAGAAGAAAATACTCCGCAGAATACAAGCGAGAAGCGATAGCACTAACCCAACAGCCAAATACTTCGATTGCTGCTGTTGCCAGAAGCCTGGGGATCAACGCAGTCAATCTAAGGCGTTGGATCAAGGAAGCTGAAGCCGATTCTCCAATTGCTTTTACGGGCCAGGGTAATCCCCGTGATGAAGAGATTGCCAGGTTAAAGCGGGAACTGGCTGAAGTTAAAAAGGAACGTGATTTTTTAAGAGAAGCGGCAGCGTACTTCGCCAAACAACCCAAGTGAAGTTTCACATGATCGAGCGCTGCCGCGATGCTTTTCCCGTCAGAATGATGTGCCGCTTATTGAAGGTATCTGCCAGTGGCTATTACGACTGGCGTACCCGTGAGCCAAGCCAGCGACATCAGGACAATGCCCGCTTAAGCCGCAGGATTCATCAGTTACATCAGGCCAGTGATGGGGTTTACGGCAGCCCGCGCATCTGGGAGGAGCTTCAGTATGAAGGCGAGCATTGCAGCCTTAATCGAGTCGCTCGGCTCATGAGAAGCAATAATCTAGCGGGGATACCAGCAGTAAAGCGCTGGCGGAAGAAAAAGTCAGGGCAGCGCCCTGACTTCGTACTCAATCACCTGGATCGCAACTTCACTGCTGATCAGCCCAATGCTAAATGGGTCACAGATATTACCTATGTGCCTACCCGAGAAGGCTGGCTGTATCTGGCAGTCGTTATCGACCTGTTTAAAGGTGTTGTTGTCGGCTGGTCTATGAGTCAGACCATGGAAAAGCAACTGGTGATACAGGCGGTGCTGATGGCTCTCTGGCAAAAAGATCATCCAGACCCTGTAATATTACATTCAGATCGAGGCTCTCAGTACACCAGTTATGAATACCAGCGCTTCTTGTCTGACCATAATGTGATCTCCAGTATGAGCGCTGTGGGGAGTTGCTATGATAATGCAGCGGCTGAAAGCTTCTTCGGGTTATTGAAGAGGGAGCGAGTGAATAGGAGAAACTACCGAACCCGCTCAGAAGCTCGAGCTGACGTATTTGATTACATTGAACGATTCTACAACCAGAGGAAAAAGCGTAAGCTAACTCAAACCGCTCTTAACTGACTGTCCGAGGAATCGGGGTAAAACCAGTGCACGTCAGGTAAGGAACGCCGCGTAAGTCGATGGGATCATGAATCCATTCTAGATGAGGTGCAAAAACGGTTAGATACGAATCCAGGAATCATGCGAGTCCGGAAGTCGACCGTCGAACACCCGTTCGGAACCATCAAATCATGGATGGGTACGAGCCATTTTTTGACCCGAAGGCTAAACAATGTCTCTACTGAAATGAGTTTGCATGTACTGGCTTACAATATGAAACGAGTGATAAATATCCTAGGCGTGCCAGCCTTACTACAGGCTATCAGGGCCTGATAAACCCAAATATTTATCGGTACATCCAGCCAATAGCCTCATTTATCTGGAAATATCCCGAAAGCTTGCCTTTATATAGCGATTTTCAGCAGGAATGCGCATAAGTCGCAAACAGATCAACGACTAAACTGGTTGCGTCGGAGTTTTCACACAGCCTGCCGCAAGAGCCGCCATTCGACTCCTTGCTCAGCGAACGGCAAACTTCGATCAAAAGCTGTCTTTGCAAGTGAAGGGTCTAAAGAACAACCACACAATCGAAAATGCCGGAGAGATCCGGAATCATTACTACGTCGCCGGTAATTAATTACTAATATACCGGCGCAGATCGAGCTTTTAATAAAACCTATTCTACTCTTCTGATTTCCTGTCGAAAATTTCCATGGGACTGCTCGGTGTGCATGACTCTCTAACGTATTTGTAGATGGAATCCAACCCTCTGCGAGGGATTGAAGACGAGACTATTTAACACAAATAATTTGATGGCGAATTATTTGTGTTGACCTAAATCAAATTTGTATCTACCATTATCAAAATTAGCTATCTAACTTTAAGGTGGTAGCGTCTGACAGCATAGGTGCGTCCGCTAGGCGATTAGTCTGTAAGCGCATCACATATGAACTAGAGATTGTGCGTAATGCATAGATAATAACAGGAGGTCTAGAGGACGGGAGATATATTTATTGGCTGTCGTGTAATCCGGCAGCTGAAGACAATACAAATAATGCTTTACATAGTTGGTTGACTACCAAGTTCAAAAATAAGAGGAATTTAACTATGTTATCAAGTTTGAAAAAGTGTCTTGCAGTTTCGTTTACGACAGCTGCATTGCTTCAAATGCCAACCGCGCAGGCTGAGTCATATGAGATGACTGTTGCAGGTGCGTCTCCGGGAGGGCTTTGGAGCTTGTTAGGCGCTGGTTTAGATTCAAGCGTCAGAGCCGCATACCCTGATTCAAAAATCACCTATCAAACCTCTGGTGGTGGTATCGCCAACATTGGTCAACTAGACCGAAATCAAACGGATCTGGCTATTGTTCACGATGCAGAATTGCTATTGGCCAAAAAAGGGGAATCACCATTTCGCGAACCGATAGATTCTATTCGTGTTCTTTCCTATTTATACACTTGGGCTCCGATGCAGGCGCTTGTACGTAATAGCTTTGCAGAAGAGTATGGTATTCATACCCTTGAAGATATCGCGAAAGTTAAACCACCGATCACAATTGCTATCAACAAGCGCGGTAACATCGCATCAAATGTAGCCGTTGAAATGCTGAATGCAATCGGTGTTACCGAAAAAGATATCGAAAACTGGGGTGGTAAAGTTATCTATGCTGCTTCAGGAGAACAGGTGTCTTTGATTACGGATCGCCGAGCAGATCTGATGATCAACTCGCTCTTCGTACGCCACAGTTCTATTCAACAGGCAGCTAACAGTGTCGAATTAACCCTGCTAAGCATGGATCCTTCAACTGTTGAAGCGGTGAACAAGGTAAGTGGAACGATGCCTTTTGTTATTCCTGAAGGGACCTATGAATGGTCACCAGGAAAGGTCGACACCCCGTCCTTGGGTGCAACCCTCGCTGTAAGAGCTGATATGGATGACCAGAAAGCTTACAGCCTAACAAAGGCCATCTTTGAAAATTACCAGCAAATCGCTGGCGTACATCCAGCCATGAAAGCGTTAACTCCTGAGGTAATGGCCTCTGTCACTGTGGTTCCATACCACCCAGGTGCGTTGAAGTATCTGGAAGAAGCAGGCTTGCGTTAAGCTAATTAAAGCTATAAAAGTTATAAGAGCTAGTTAAATGTCGAATATACTTTCATCAATGTTAGAGACCGGTACTAAACGTAAGTTGAGTCCTGGACTTGCCCGAATACTCCAATCAATCGCAGCAATAATAGCGTTAGGAGTGATCTACACAACTACTATCGTCTACGTCGATCTCTTTGCAATGACGATCGTATTTTTGTCATCAATGCTAGCTCTTCTATTTTTACTTTATACGCCTGGACCTTGGGGACGCACTAATTCTCCAAGTATAATCGACTGGGTGCTTTCGCTTACTAGTGTAGCAGCCGGTGTGTACTTTCTAGTAGAAAGTTCTCGAATCGTAGAACGGATTACGTTGTTATTTCCTCTGGAAATGCCCGACCTTATTGCGGGCTCGGCACTATTTTTCCTGACAATTGAAGCTACACGAAGAACAGTCGGGTTTGGACTAACCAGCGTAGTAACGATTTTTTTACTCTACAATCTCTTTGGGCATGGTTTGCCCGCGGGACTTGGTTTCCGCGAAGTAGGGTATAACCACTTTCTTGATATCATGATGTTTACCAGTGATGGATTGTTTGGCGTACCACTCCGTGTAGCTGCAACTTATGCGTTTCTTTTTGTCCTCTTTGGTACCTTCTTATCCCGTGCAGGTGGTGCAGATTTCTTCTTTGATCTTGCATCAGCTGTAGCGGGTAGACGTGTAGGTGGTCCAGCAAAAATCGCTGTTATCTCTTCAGGTCTGTATGGAACGATGTCTGGCAGTCCTACATCTGATGTTGTAACTACCGGTTCGATTACGATTCCGATGATGCAACGTTTGGGTTACGGAAAATCGTTGTCTGGAAGTGTTGAGGTTGCAGCATCGACAGGCGGCAGTTTGTTACCCCCTGTTATGGGGTCAGCAGCCTTCATTATGGCTGAATATACGGGTATCGAGTACCGGGATATTGCTATCGCAGGTATTGTTCCAGCGCTTCTGTACTACGTGTGCGTTTATACACAGATTCATTTGCGATCTGAAAAAATGGGTCTTAAAGGTCTAGAGGAAAACGAAGTTTCAACGGTAAAAGTAGCAATGGCGAACGGCGGATTGTTCATTATTCCTCTACTAGTCCTTTCAGTAGCTCTTGTTATGGGATATTCGCCAACTTATGTTGCAGCATTTGCCTCTTTAAGTGTCATTGCAGTTGCAGCGATAAAACCCTCGACTCGTATGGGACTAAAATCCATTTGGGAAGCGCTCGGTGAAACGACCCTTAGAATGGTTTCGGTAACAGCTGCTTGTGCTGCTGCCGGTCTCGTAATCGGCGGTATATCAATGACAGGACTCGGTGGTAAGTTTGCTGATCTAGTATTCATGCTTGCTGGTAATAGCAGTATCTTGGTTCTGATCATTTCAGCAATTTTGGCAATCATTCTAGGTATGGGTATGCCAACACCCTCAGCCTTTATCCTCGCGGCAGTATTGGTAGGACCGACTCTGAGTTCACTCGATTTCTCTGCGATGCAATCAAATATGTTCATCCTGTATTTCGCTGTCCTTTCCGCGATGACACCACCTGTTGCTGTGGCAGCATTTGCTGCTTCGGCGATAGCGGATGCAAAACCTCTTGGTATATCGGTTGGGGCGGTAAAGCTTGCGATTACAGCATTCGTGGTTCCATTCGCGTTTATGTATGGAGAAGGGTTACTGCTTGCAGGGCCGATTACGGGGATAGTTTTGAACTGTCTGACTGCTACCCTAGGCGTTATCGTGCTAAGTGCAGGTATAGAAGGATACTGGAAAGCACCTCTATCAGGCATTGCGCAGGCTATGTTGTTGGTGGCTGGCTTAATGTTCTTAGCACCGAGTATCATCGCATTGGGCATTGCCATCGCTTTGGTGGTGGTTGTTGTCCTATCAACACCTCATCTGAGGTCTCGAGCCAAAATAGCTTAGTCTTCAGAAGAGTTGGTCTCTAACCAGACATGCTTTAAAGCGAGGCAACATAGTGGAAGTGATTTATGCATTATTGTCTTCCATTATGTTTGCGACTACATTTTTACTTGTAAAAATAGGTCGTGAAAGTGCCTCGCACCTTTCTGTTTTATGGATCACGCTTACCATCAATGTCGTTGTACTGGGTTTATCTACCTTATTTGTAGATATTCCTAAATCTCTTACTCTGCTTGATCTTAAGTTTTTTATTATTTCGGGTATATTTGCGCCATTACTTGGCCGGCTATTCCAGTTCGTTGGTATGTCTAGATTAGGGGCAAATACAACGACAGCCTTAACTCTGACTCATCCTTTGGTAACAGTATTAATGGGATTATTATTTCTAGGCGAGTCCGGAAGTGTTGTTCAAATGCTGGGTGCATTTTTGATAATCACAGGGTCGTTGTTAATTGCTATATTTTCCGGATCAAATGCGAATATAAGAATTTCCAGTGGTCATCAGGTATATATACTATATCCTTTGCTGGCATCATTGACCTATGGGATATCTATTGCCTTTAGGAAGGTGGGCATCGACCAACTTAATTCACCTGTACTTGCTAGTGCGGTGACGGTTTCTGCCTCGTGGATTATACTAAGCCTATATATTTTGATTGCTAGATGTAAAATTTCATGTAGTAGTCGAGAGCTTAATTATTTTGTTTACGCAGGAATACTTTCAAGTATAGGACCTATTTTTCTTTATTTATCGTTGGCAATTGGAAATCTTCTTCTGATTGCTCCCTTAGCTGCTACCACTCCGTTGTTTGTGCTAGTGGGGACTTGGATTTATTCAAAGAATAATGAGAAATTTGGATATCAGATAATCGTTGGAACATTCGGTATATTTATTGGAGTGACACTGCTAACACTATTTAAAAATTAGCAGTGTGCTTAGTTTGAAGTTGATAACTATCAAACTTCTGGCAGCCAAGACTTCTGGGCCTTTATCGCTCGTGTTTTCCATAGATTCCATGGGCGCTCTACTTGCCCTTCGTTGGTTACTTGAGTAGCGTGTGCTTCTCCCTCTGATAGATATTCAATCGGTCCGAGTCTGGACGCTTCGATCTGTAATTGTGCGTTAACTTCTACATATACCGCTCTATAAACTGCTTGTTTTAGGCTGGGAGCAACGACTGTAGAGCCATGGCCCCTCATCAGTACTAAAGTGTTTTTTCCAAGAGATTGGGTTAATGAAGAACCAAGTTCCTGGCTGGTAATCAACATGTTGGTTTCATCACCCGCAACATCACGTATTTCGAATATAGGAACATGTGTACCCATAAATCCACTCATGTGGCACATAGGTTTTAAAGGGGCGGACTTTACAACGCTGAACGGTACAGCAGAGTGAGAATGACTATGAACGATCGCTTCAACATCATCTCGCTCCCGATAGATTTCGCTATGAATATAGCGCTCTAGATAGACCTTTCTGGGATCATCGTTTACAACTTCACCATCAAGGTTAAATTCCAGTATATCATCCTTGGTAACAAGCCCTGGAGCCATATTTCGAGCTAAGAAAAAATGGTCTCTGTTATGAGGATTTCTTACGCTCACGTGGCCGAAAGCATCCAGTACACCTTCATTGAATAGAATTAAATTAGCAGTTACTAAATCGTCTATTAGGCTTTCTGATATTGTATTATTCATGGATATTCCTTTTCATTTTGTTATTTGTTTTAGGGTTGAAAGTAATAATTTATTATATATAATTAGCTATCTAAGAACTAGATTTTACACCTCATGAAAAGGAAAATAAATGATGAGTTATGAGTCTCCTTATCAGGCTCTGAAAGAATCAGGGATTCGAAATTTGGTTAATGAATTTTACAGAATCATGGATGCCTCGCCAAACTATTCAGAGCTGAGAGCTATGCATTTAGCTGATCTTAGTGGTATTTCTGAAAAGTTAGGTGACTATTTAGTTGGTTGGATGGGTGGCCCACAAATTTATTTAGAAAAATATGGGTCGGTATGCATGACAGGGCCGCATAAAGCTTTTTCTATTGGTCCTAAAGAAAGGGACGCTTGGGTCTCGTGCATGTATGAAGCTATGGATTCATTAGCACTTAGTGACGATGTAAAAGGGATGCTAAAGAATCCGATATACCGCCTCGCTGATGCTGTAAAGAACAGGTAATATCATTAATAAATATGGCTTGTTTTAACTACTAGTCTCCTCGAGGAGCTGCTTTGTTGCAGCTTTTCTTTCGCAGATATTATATATCTGCTTTTTTTTGAACGAGAAAATTTTATCTATCTAGAGACTAGCCATTTGTGTAATTTCTTTGTGAGCCAAGGTGCGATTAGAGCCGTTGTTATACCAGTAAGAATTGTGGCGACTAACAACAGACCGATAGGTTCGGCTACTTTCGACGTAATCGGTTTTAGTAGATAGATTAATACGATAAGGGCCGGGTACACAGCGACTAAGCTAACAATCCATCGTTTCCAAAGGCGTGGAGGCTTTGGGGGGATTGGTAGGTTAACAACAGGCTCAAACCAAATATTTGAGCCATAGGCTTGTTGTCTGGCTACGTCGAGTACGGATAGTGTTTCAATAGGGTCAAGTACGGTCTTCCTGTCCGGAGAAAGCTTCCAGGCTTCTAAATCATCTTTACTTCTAAACCTCGCGATACAAAATATATCGATGCCTTGCCCATCATCTCGACGCACGATGTCGATAGACTCAAATCCGTCATGATCTTCTAATAGAAGATTCAATTTAGCAAGATGCGATGCAAACCTATCAACGTCTGAATAATTAATACGCAGAGAAACTAAATAGGATGCTGAATGGTCGGTATTGTGCCCTGCATCGAGTAAGTTATCATCGTTCATGTATTGAATGTCTCTGCATCGGAGTAATGGTTCAACATTGGGTAAAAAACCAGCGAGGAGTGACCTGGCTGGTTTGCTTCTTTACCGTTTGTAACTAAATATATCTACAGAGAATAGACCTCGGTAGTTGCAGGGTGGAACAGTTCATCTACAGAAAGATGTCTTGAACTCAGTCCCTGTTCGTAGTGGTTGCGCAGGAAGTATTCTAGCGTTTTGACGTTCGGTGCGACTCCGTATGACCAAAGATCCTTGGACATTTGTTGCGTTACGCCCAAAACATCTTCGACAAATGGCATTGTAACCTTGGTTGCTGAAGTATCTGATAGGGCATCAAGTGCCATTGTTTTAGCTTCAGTAAAGGCCTTGAGTAGAGCGCCTGGTAACCAGGGGTGCTGCTCAGCCAAGCTGCGACGTACGCCTAGAACGTGCATGATTGGGAACAACCCGGTTTCTTGATGCCATTGGCGTGCCGCAGAAAATCCATCCTGCCATAGGCGGCGGATCTGAGGGTGGCCTTCGTGGTAGCAGCGTGGCCATCTAGGGCCGATAAAACCATCAATTTCCCCGTCGATTAGCATCTGGTTTAGGGTAGCGCCTTCTGGAGCGTTCTCAATAGTTACGTTGTCTGGTAGATCAAGTTTGATCTTTTCAGGGCGACCAGGCTTGTCCATTCCACCGCGTACCCAGGTTATCTGGTCAGGTGTGACACCTGCATCTGCAAGAATAGCTCTAACCCATACGTTTGCTGTGAGTTGGTATTCCGCGATGCCGATGCGGCGACCTTTGAGATCTTGAGGTGTTTCTATTCCTCTATCCGCACGAATATAAACGGAGGAGTGGCGAAATGCACGGCTAAGGAAAACAGGAATTGCGATGTATGGAGGATTCTCTCGAGTCAACGAAACGCAATATGAACTCAATGATATTTCTGAAATATCACATGTCTTGTGGCGAAATGCGTTGAAGAACATCTCTTCTGGTGATTGAAGAAAAGTGATCGGATCGACACCGTCGATCTGTACCCGTCCATCATGAATGGGGCGAGTTCGATCATAATCACCCATTGCTAGGGAAAGTTGGAGCTTAGACATTTTTTATCCTTCTTGGTAATTAAGTGTGACTGTGTCACCCGTTTCGCTACTGGTAAGTAGTGCATGACAGATTTCGAGTGAAGCTCGGCCCCATTTGCCATCCTGCAATGGAGTCGTTTGTTCACGAAGTGCAGCATAAAGCGTGTCAAATACTTCTGCTCGGGCGGTTCTAAAAGGTGCGGGGTAGAATTCGGGTCCATTCGTATCGGTAATTTCCACTCCGTTCGGTGTCAGGCGAATGTCTCCGCGGTCGCCGAATACGAAAACCTGACCAAAGTGCTCGTGAGTTTGAGCCTGAGGGCAGGTTTCGAGTGATGAAAATCCGCGTGATGACTTAAACTCTGATTCGTCCTGGACGGATTCCAGTATTTTACGGGCGCTCTTGAATTCATCTGACTTGGATATGCCTAATTCAGCAGTGTTTTCCATTAGCCGGTCGCCATCAAAATGAGCGTAGCCTGAGTACGTCAAGCTGGCAAAGACACCTTCGCTAAAATCAATCAGCATGCTGTAGGCGCCCTCGGTCGGTCGATCAGCATCCCAGGCTCCACCAGTTCTGGCGGTAACACGCTGAGCGGGAACACCAGCGAGTCGGCGGACGAGATCGATTTGATGGACGGCTTGGCTAAACACTACACCTCCACCTAAGTCTGTTGAAAGCTCTGCCGCTGTTCTTGGGCGATATAAGAAATCAGTAGCATAGAGCGCATGTATCATCCTTACGCGCCCAATCTTACCTTTCGCGATTAAAGCTTCCGCGAGCTTAACCGGACCATCAAAGCTGTGGCTAGGACCAACAATGATCTGTACTCCCGCCTTTTTTGCCGCTTCAATTAGTGATGACGCATCTTCTAATGTGACAGTCATCGGCTTTTCGATAAGGACGGATTTACCGGCGTTTATAGCGGCTAAAGCATGCTCTTTATGTAATCCATGAGGCGTGGATACATAGACCACTTCCACGTCAGGGTCTGTTACTAGGTCGCTAACATCGGCATAGGTCTTTGCACCAAAAGTCTTTTCAAATGACCTCCTGTGTTCGGAATTTGGCTCCGCGCCAGCAACTAAGGTAACCCCTGTGTGTGCATGGATAGCGGGGGCCGATAGCGCAAAGGCTCTCCCTAAACCCGCTACGCCTAGGCGTATTGGATTAGATATCGAGGACAAGGTGATCACCTTTCGCTCGGGAGACACATAACATTATTGTGTCGGACTTCTCGTCATCCATTAAAGCTAAGTCACGGTGATCAACTTCACCGCCCGTGTACTTGCATTTACAGGTACCACAGGTGCCGGTTTCACAAGAGCTGGAAAAATCGTGCCCATTTGCACGCAGCGCTTCCAGAATAGTGTGATCAGCGGGAACGGTTATTGTTTCTCCTGATTTTTCGAGTTCGATGGTGAATTCGGTATCACTATCTTTAATGATTTCAACAGGCATGAACTCCTCAAAGTGAACTCGGCCATCAGGCCAATGTCCCGTACCGCCTTTCACTTCTTCCATAAGCGAAGTTGGGCCGCAGCAATAGATATGCTCCTGCGTTGGCGTCATCAGCAAGTCCCAAAAATCAAAAATAGTTGCATTATCGCCTTCGCTATAGTGAATAGTGATGGCTTCTCCGCAAAGTTCCTGAAGCTCATCAGCGTATGCTGCTTTTTCATAGCAGCGAGCTAAATAGACAACTCGGAATTTTCTACCTTCTGCTTTTAGTCTTTGTGCCATAGAGTAAATCGGTGTGATACCTATACCGCCACCGATTAACAAAGCATCGTGCTTCGGACCGAGAGGAAACTCATTATCAGACGTTTCTACATCCAGAACCGTCGATACTGTTGCCTGCTCATGCATCGACTTTGATCCACCACGAGAATTGAGCTCTTTTTTGATCGCAACAGTGTAAGCGCTTGGGTTGTCACCAGAATAAACCAATGAATAATAACGATGAGCTCCAGAGGGCGTGGTGATAGAAATATGCGCACCCGGTTCAGCGGGCGGCAACGGTTGCCCATCAGTAGGGGCTAACGTGAATTCTTCAATCTCTGGCGTAAGCGTACGCCGAGCAGTCACTTTCAGTTTCATTTTTCTTCTCTCTGGGTGTCGCTATATATGGATATGGTGTCATCAATCCTTAAATCGGGATGTTTATGACCTGGATCAATATTAGCAATCTAATAATTTTCAGTCAATAATAATTAGATTGCTAATAATGTTGACTGTCGATAATTAGATGTCTATTATTTCTTCCGCTGAGGTAATCGAACATGGGAATTGATTTTCTGTTAAAGTGGTGGACCCCATTCATTGGACAGCTCAGGGATGAAGTAAGCGTTCTCCTAAGTTATCCTAGAGAGACATCCAATGAGACGGAAGAGAAGATTGCATAAGCCCGATTTTAAAGCCAAAGTGGCGCTGGAAGCCATCAAAGGTGAGTTGACAATGGCTGAAATGGTCAAAAAGTTCGACGTCCAGGCTGCACAGATTACCCAATGGAAAAAGCAGCTTTTGGCGAGTGCCAGTGGCGCCTTTGACAGCAATGACAATGCTACCGATGAGTCAGAGAAGACCATCCAGGAATTGCACGCCAAAATCGGTCAGTTGACCATGGAAAACGATTTTTTAGAACGCGGGCTCGAACGGACTCACGGGCCCAGAGGAAAAAAATGGTGAGCGATCAGGAGAAGCTATCCATTTCCAAGCAGTGTGAGTTGCTTGATATTCCGCGGTCTTCATTTTACCACCGCCCCATGGGTGTCAGCGATGATGATCTTGCCCTGATGAAGCTGATAGATCAATGCTACCTTGAGCGGCCCTTCTATGGCTCCAGACGAATCAAAGATTGGCTCAGTGATCATCATGACTTTGTTGTGAATCGAAAGCGCATTCAAAGGCTTATGCGTCAGATGGGCCTAGAGGCACTGTATCCAAAGCGCAATTTGAGTTTGGCCAATCATCAACACAAGATCTACCCCTATTTGCTCAAAGGATTAACCATTGATAGGCCCAATCAGGTGTGGTCGACAGACATCACCTATATTCCGATGGCAACAGGGTTTGTCTACCTGGTTGCCGTGATGGACTGGTATTCACGCAAGGTTCTTTCGTGGCGTATATCAACAACACTGGACAGCAGCTTTTGCGTCGAAGCGCTGGAAGCTGCACTGGAGCGTTATGGTAAACCTGACATATTCAACACGGATCAAGGTTGCCAATTTACCAGTGAAGAATTTACCAGCGTGTTAAAGCGCAACAATATACGTATCAGCATGGACGGAAAAGGACGCTGGGTTGATAATGTGTTCGTTGAGCGGTTATGGCGAACGGTCAAATACGAAGAGGTTTACCTTAGAGCTTATGATAGCATTGCAGATGCCCGTCGTTCGCTGGGTAGATATTTTGATTTCTACAACGCAGAGAGACGGCACCAGTCTATCGGAAACCAACCACCTGACGACGTACATTTTCAACTGGCCGCCAAGCTGGCAGCCTGAACCAGGGGGCGTTTACAAGGTTGTCCAATTTTTTGGGTCCACTTCTTAATACCTCCTCGACATGTTTTGTCGACTCGTCGAATAGAAACATGATTACAAATTTGGCTTACAAGCAGTGACGTAGGGTGCTTGTAGCTATGCGAAATAAAATAAAACGGAGAAATGCACAATGCTTACACCACAAGAAAATGAATTGTTAACTCATGTTATGCCGACCGACCCGATGGGTAAGCTTATGCGCCAGCATTGGACTCCGGTTTGTTTGCTCGAAGAAGTTAAAGAATGCGATGGCACTCCAGTACTGGTTGAAGCTTTGGGATCTCGTTATGTAGCATTCCGCGATACCGAGGGCCGAGTAGGGTTGTTGGATGAGCTTTGTCCTCACCGTCTTGCGTCTTTAGTTTTCGGTCGTAATGAAGATTGTGGTATCCGCTGCCTGTATCACGGCTGGAAGTTTGATGTGGAAGGTAACGCTGTAGCAATGGCTTCAGAACCACCAGAAGCAGAAAAGTCTATGTGTTCAAAAGTGAAGCACAAAGCTTATAAAACTGTGGAGTGGGGTGGTTTCCTTTGGGCTTGGCTGGGTGAGGGCGATGCGCCGGAATTTAAAAAGCCGGCATTTGCACCTAATGAAGATGTGCAAGTCTCTATCCTCAAAATTCGCCTACCATGTAACTGGGCTCAAGTTCTAGAAGGTCAGATTGACTCAGCTCATTCTTCATCATTGCACTCTTCGGACATGGTTCCTGCAAAAGTTGAAAGTGCGGCTGCGGATGATCAAGGTTGGTACCGTCCATCAACTGATAAGTCCCCGCGTATGCAGTCTGCGAAAACTGATTATGGATTCCATTACGCTGCGATTCGTCGTCCTATCGCGAACGCTGCAACCCATGACTACATTCGTATCACTCAGTATGTCGCACCTTACTACGCGCTGATTCCGCCTAACACTTCATACAACGTCGCAGCAGTCATCGTTCCGATCGACAATGAAAACTGTAACTTCCACTTTATTGCCTGGGGTAACCCTGAAACTACGCCAGATACGACTGCTTGGCGTGAGTTTGCTCGTGCAGTGCCGGGCGTAGATGTTGATCCGATTACGTGGGCGACAGTGGGTACGATGGAAAACCGCTTCCGTCAAGATCGCACCAAAATGAAGGAAGGCGACTTTACAGGTATCGCGGGCATTCCAAACCAAGACATCGCGATGTGGGTATCAATGGGTAAAATCGTTAACCGTACCGATGATATTCTAGGATCTTCTGATTTAGCGATTGTGGAATTCCGTCGTACGATGGTTGAAGCTGCTCAGAAAGTTGCTGATGGTGAGCCTGCTATCGGTAGTGCACCATCAATTATTCAGTCGTCAATTGCTTCCTTCCAGGGAGTTGTTCCAAAAGAATCAGATTGGCGTGAACTTTGGAAAGAAAACGTAGTGGCGGAATAAATACTAAAGAGGTTGGCTTCCTTAAGGTTTCTTAGAAGTCCAAAATGCCCCAGTAATGAGCAAAGTCTTGTTGCTGGGGTTTTGCTTTCTGCTAACGCTACCGGCTATTTGCTGCCTTAGCAGTCATCAATAATTAGGTGTTGTCTTTCACAAGATTAGAATGCATATTCAATAAATATTTGCGAACGATTTCAATTTCCTCAGGGTTCATGCCGCTTTGAGCCACGTCATTAACCTCTTTTGCTAGAGGTTCAAGGGTGTCCTTAAGGCTCTTTCCATATTCAGTTAAATAAACGACCTGTCTTGGCTTTCCTTCAATGACAGGGCGAAGTTCAACGAGGCCAGCCGCTAACATGCGTTTAACAACGGAGTTCGTTGTGGGTCCAGTAAGCCCAACTCGTTCACTTAAGGTTTTTTGGGAGATTCCTTCCTCGTTCCACAGCTCACGTAAATATCCCCAAAATCCATGGTTTACGCCGTAGGGTAGTAGTCGCCGTTCCAATGAATTAAAGTACTGCTTAGAGAGCTCTCGAACGATGTGTGCCATCCTCTCGTATTTTAGCTCTGGAACAGTATTTAATTTCTCTACAGACATGTTCTTGTATCCTGAGATTTCACATAATATAGAACCTGTAAACTAGGCTTTGAGAGCTCTAGGTTTACTGGTGCTTTAAGCATCAGGGTTAATCCGATCGTGTTGGTATAATAAAGTTAACTAACACGATCTGTCATCTTAGGCCCTTACATGCTTCCATGTATAGTCGCATCGATAAATCGACAGCTTTAATATCTTTGGTAAGCGTACCCATTGATACATAGTCAACGCCAGCTTGTGCGATGTCTATTAGCGTATCGTCATTTATACCGCCAGAGGCTTCGATTTTCGCCTTACCGCGACTCAATTCTACCGCTTTCTTAGTATCTTCTAATGAAAAATTATCCAGCATAATGATATCCGTACCGGATTGAAGAGCCTGCTCTAGCTCCTCAAGTGTTTCCGTTTCAACTTCGATTAGCTTATTAGGTGCCAGAGCACGTGCAGCCTGAACCGCTTGGTCGATACCACCACAGGCCGCGATATGATTTTCTTTTATCAAAAATGCATCGTAAAGACCCATTCTATGATTCTGTCCCCCACCGCAGGTGACAGCATATTTTTGAGCTAATCTGAGTCCAGGTATCGTTTTCCGTGTGTCGATGAGCTCCATTGGGTTTCCATCAACTTTGTTAACAAAGTATCGAGTTCGCGTTGCGACAGCTGACATGAGTTGAAGAAAATTAAGTGCTGTTCTTTCTCCAGTGAGGAGTGAGCGGGCGGGGCCAGTTACTTCTACGATAAGGTCATCGGCTTTAAGGCTATCACCATCATTAAAGTACCAACGTAGTTCCACTGATGGATCAATTTGTCGGAAGGCTTCGTCTACCCAGGCTGTTCCACAGAGAACCGCATCTTGACGTGTAATAATTTTTGCGAAAGCAGTTTGAGACTCCGGGATCAATAATGCGTTGATGTCGCCACTTGCAACATCTTCAGCAAGAGCTGCACTGACATTCGCTACTATCGCAATCTGTAACGCCGTATTATCTAATTTGTACACTATAAATTCCTATCTCTCTGATGTTGTCACTATGTGAGTTTTTTCAGGGCCTTGTCGCGACTAGCCCAAAATATCGACAGTGTTACTAGTACTTTTAAGGATCGATTCTACCATATGAAGTGGACTCTAAACGAAATTATTAGATATATAATATTTATGGGGTTGCGGCTTCAATAAGAAAACTGTTTAAGCTTACCCCGATTGCTCGTAAGGGCCACTTTTCGCTCATTCTTGCCGTTCAATTGCTTAAAAATCGCATGGTTTGATAGACCGGTTTGGGCAAACACCTGCCCTTCTCATGAACTCCGACTCCTATTCTGAACTTGAACATAGAATAGGAGATACATCATGCATAACTCATCTTGGAACAAAGGGAAGATTATCGGTCAGAAGCGACCATTGAAGCTTCAGGAAATATGGGCGATTCGCATTCTAATCCAGCTAGAAAAAAAACCTACGAGATCTCGCAATGTTCAATCTGGCGATCGATAGCAAGTTAAGAGCCTGCGATCTCGTAAAGATTAAAGTGTCAGATACAAAGACACCAGACTTACGTAGTTCATTGCTAGTACGATGCTGGCCATGAGCTGGCTGTTCAGTCGCATAAGCCACTACCGCTTGCTCTGTTGCTTCATCAACTCTGTTCTTAGGATTGGGAGCTCTACGGCTTTTATTGATCAGGCTATCGATACCACCTTCTTCAACAAGTTCTTGATACCGATAAAATGTATCGCGTGATACGCCCATTACTTTACAAGCTTTGGACACATTACCAAGCTCTTCTGCCAGATTAAGCAAGCCCGCTTTGTGTTTAATGATTGGATTGTTAGTATGGATCATGAGAGTTACCTTTTTGTTTTGATTTAAGATTCGACACCTTTATCAAAACGGGTAACTCTCTCTTTTTCAAGATGATATGTCAGATCTAGTCGGAGCTAATTCATCTAATCGCCCTGGTTCAAGGCTCTATATCGATGTCCTTGTCTCTATTATCTATCTGTTGCACTTTATCTTTCAGCGTTTGATAGAACTCGCTATGCTCAACATCATCCCTGGCGATGTAGTTCATTAGCGCTTCATTAATTCGCTCGCTACCGAGCGAATTAACAACCCAGGCGGCCAGATCGTCTTTATCTGCTATAAATGCCGTGTCGCCATTAGAATCTATATAAAGCTGAGTACTTCCAGGGTGTTCCGGAGAAGAAAAGTCATGAGAGTTATCAATTATGGCTTTCTCATCTGCCTTATCAAAAAAATCGCCCAGGTTGTTAAGGCTTCGATCATAGCGCCTGATTACGTCATTATCTGGAACATTATGGCCACCTTGGGCCACACGGTCAGAAATTCGAGCAATATTGATATAGGGGCTTTCAGTAGAAACATAGGCTAACTTTATTGAAAAGCCGCTGTCCTTGGCTTGATCTACAAGGCGTTGATAAACGCCTTTAGATGACAACGTAGTTTCTACCAGGAAGCTGTTACCCTGGGCGATGTTTTCTTTGACTCGGTTAATCGCCTGCTTGCCTGCAGATACTGCATGATCTTCTGGGGATTTTGGGGAAAGCTCTCTCGCTATCCGATCCGGATCAATGACTTCATAGCCATCTTTTGAGAACTGTGCTGTTGTTGTACTTTTACCGCTTCCATTCGGGCCAGCGACAATCACCATCACCGGCCCCGTATCCTTTTCACTCATTAACCAACACGTTCCAATTGTGAATTTTCAGACGGGTTAACAATTTCTTTGCGGCCATCTGGCCACGTCCGGACAACCTGTTTCAGTTCATTATCCCAACCAACGGTAGGCCGTCCCAGGTCTCGCGTTTTAGCTGCAGCGTCACTGAAAACCTTATCGCAGTTTTTAACTATCCGTGAAAACTCGAACATGACAGCACCTGTCTATTACAAAAAATTTATCTTGGCCGGTGGTATCAATCCCACCGGCTAAGAATTGAATTATACCATTTTGCTTTTATTCTTGCCTGTTTATCGAGCTGCAGCCGGTCGGAGCTTTCTGATCCAGCCCCCATCGAGGGGTTTCCGGATCAACATACAAATCAAAAACCTGAAAAATAATCTGCGCTTTTTCAATTGGCCAATCGTTAAAAGCTGCTAAATCTCCAGGAGAGAAGGGCGCACTAATACCCATAAAATCTAAATATGCAAAAAAGTCCGGAGCTGGTATCTCTCGCAATGATTCTTTTAGTGCTGACTGATTACTTTGAAAATCCTGGTTCAAAATAACGTCTATTTGTTGAGGGCTATATAGACTAAATCCTTTCATTCTTTCCAGCTCCTTTATCCCTGGTTGCATTTCCTATATAGTTATTATATATACATTAACTATATATCATTAAAAACTTTGTGATAATTGCGCATTACCTGGAAGAAAAGAGGAAGGGAACCATGAGCCTGATAGAGCACCTGGAAGACTACAAAGAGGATCAGCGAAAGGCCCACAGAATCTACGCTGAAGAGATATTTTTAACAACTGTCTACCCTTATGATGGTTCGCCGGTTCCTCTTACCGACACAGAAATTCATAACATCACTGTGAGAGCCAGGGCGATGAAAGCCCAGGCGTCAGGAGCTGGAACCAAAAGGCTGAAAGCTGCAATCCTACTAGAGCACATGGATAAGCTGGTTAATCAATTTGATATGACTTATTACTTATCGGTGAAGATTGCCACGCGGCTGATCGGCAGGGCTATCGATAGAAACAAGCTGTTTGAACGCTACGCCACAACAGGCCGTGAAGCTGACAAAAAGACAGCCGATATTGCTCCGGAACGGTTTGAATTGATCACTCAATCAGCCCCATATATCGAGTGTGAGAATGATCTAAATGAAGCCTATGAAATGATGGATAAGATTAAGTCCGGAATTCTTGCAGAACCAGAAATGAAAGCACTGACTGAAAATGTGAAGCGCTGCCTAACCAATTCACTAAAAGCAAACGGGTAAGCCGATAACTCAGCCTTTTATGGTTAGTATATATATATTAACTATATAAGACAAGCCACGTGAGGGAATTATCAGGCTGCAGGGCTGGGAAGCCGCAACGTGGCCAACAAGACCCGAAGGGGTGCGTTAGTTTTTTCGCATGCGAAAAAGACCAGGTGTTTTGCACCTGGAACGATGTTATTTGAGCAAGAGGAGCTTAAAGCTCCTCGTCATGTTCCATTTGATACGTGTGAGCATGGCCAGCGTTACAAGTCGCTTTAAACGGAATATCAGGGGTATTGGTGGTTTCAACCGGAGCACCGCATTCAGGGCAATTAGGGCGGGTCATATCTGGGGTGAATGTATAAACTGTGTTAGCCATTTTTTGAATCTCCTTGTGAATGTGGAACTCAATAACGCAGAGAGTAGAAGGCTTCACTAGACTCACCGGAAGCCGCAGCTAAAGGAGCTGCTGCGAAGCGAACTATTGAAGCCTTCGGATCGGCGCGTATAGTCCCCCTTGAATTCACTGAGAGATTCAGCGGCCCAGGGTAAGCAGGCTGTAATACAAAATCCTAATTACTCTCCTTGTCCAAGCATCTTTTGATGCTTTGCCCATACCAATTTAACCTGACTTTCACTGCAACCAGATAACCGGGCTGTTTCTTTAATGGAATGATGAGGGCGCAACTTAATGATTAGCTCATGCTTTTCAGTATCGGCCTTTCGGCCCTGGTATTTGCCTTCTTTCTTGGCTAACTCAATACCCTGTTTCTGGCGCTCTCTGCGCCCCTCATAGTCATCCCTGGCCATCTGCAATGCCAGCTTTAAAAGAAGCTCCTGAACGGCCTCTAAAACAATCCTGGAGACGCCATCAGATGCAGCCACTAATTCGGACAAATCAACTACACCAGGAACAGATAACATCGCTCCTTTTTCCCGGATCGATGCAATCAATTTTTCAGCCTCCGGAAGTGGCAACCGACTGATTCTGTCAATTTTTTCAGCAATCACCAAATCTCCTGACTGCAGATCATCGATCATACGTAACAGCTCTGGCCGGTCGGCCCTGGCTCCTGACGCTGTTTCTCGATAAACACCGGCCACATAGTAACCGGCTGCTTTAGCGTCTTGTATAACGCTCTCTTGCCTTTCCAGGTCTTGGGATTCGGTGCTTACTCTCAAATATATACGGGCGCTTTTTGTCATGTTTATCAACACTGTGCTTGATGATCGATAGCCGTTAAAAATGGCTACCGATCACAGAGAATAATAAATTACTGGTTTTGTCCAGCCACCAGGGACAGCGGCCAAGCATGAGATTTCAGGGCGTCATCAGCGCTGACAACAACGGAAGCCAGCTCAACAAAGCCGTTGCTTTCTGCACACTCCATAACCCCGATAGAAGGTGATGCCATAGATTCCTCTATAGAGTTTCCGGCTGGCTTTTTACCAATCAAGCATTCTTGAGTAAATGCCTTAACAGCAGATTGGCGCCCTAAGTCATCACCAGCCCACTCAGCCAGTGACACGGCCCGAAGGTCACCAACTGAATAATAATATTGAGCGAACTGACCAGCACCTGCAGACGCGGTGATTACCCCACAAAGTAACGCCATTTTAAAAAGTGAATTTGGAAAAGAATTTTTCATTTTAACTCCTTGTTTATGTTTAACCGTCTACTGGTAATAGACGGGTAAAATCCTTTTAGAGGACAATCAATAAAAAAATATTTATTAGCTACACGCATCCAGAAATGATTTTTTTACGCTATCGGGAAGCTGGGCCGATCCCAAATCAAAAACAGCGTTTAGCGTTTCCATTGCTACTTCATAACCAAGCTCTTTAATAAGCGCTTTTTCCAACTTCTCAATATCATCCCCAACGTATACAAATAGAGCTTCGTTAAGTCTGAGCTGTTGAAGTAGCTTTATTTTACTGACCATCTGGGGGTTCTGGGGATTTTCCCCCCTAAAAAGACAAAAATCGCTGTAAGCCGTGCCTGACATGGCCTCCAGAACGGCATTAGATCCAGTTTTAGCAAAATA
>Ga0208570_1000282_pt1 | contig 21066 bp, 20 predicted proteins | sample DeeseametaMP1202_FD_184192 | JGI IMG/M metagenome (GOLD analysis project Ga0208570, IMG submission 184192) | Marine microbial communities from the Deep Indian Ocean - MP1202 (SPAdes) | ecosystem: Environmental > Aquatic > Marine > Oceanic | place: South Indian Ocean | collected 2011-03-08
AATCACAGGGGTTTGCGCGGGTTTAGCTTGCCAATAATCGCTAAGGGCGAGCAGTAATCTGTTACGGCGGTCTGCTTGGTCAATGACACCGATATCGTTTAGTATTTGCGGCCATTTCTGGCTGAGGATTTCGAGAAACTTTACCGTAATTTGCCAGTGATCGGATAGGCCTTCTTCTTTTACCAAAGAGGGCAGATTTTTAAGGTCGAGGTTCTCAGTATAGGTCTGGTCCAAGAGCCTGCCGAGGGCGTTTGCCAGTGCAAAGGCCTGATCTGTGCTGTAATGGAATTCATTGCTTTGCATCAACTCGCGCGCGAGTAAGATTTGGCGCTTCAGTGGCGGTATCGCAGGGGGCAGGTTTAGTTCCAGATCGGCACCTGCCAGCCCTGAAATCTCCAATGATAATTCGTCTTCGTCAATATCGCCGAGTGCTTGCATAGCCGGCAACATGAGCGGTTTACCATCGGTAATGCGCAGGAATGTATCGCGCAGAATACGGCAGGCACGACGTGTGGGGAGCAAAATACGGATATTGGCCAAGCTTTCGGGTTTAAAGCCATAGGCTTGCAGCAGGCCTGTTGCCAGAGCATCGGCGAAAGGCACGCCCGGCTGAATGTTATAAACGGGTTCCCACCGATCAGGCGCGGGCGGCGCGTTATCCTGTTGAAGGGTGGTATTCGTCATGCGACATTCCTGCTTTCGGTGAGGGCTTTATCTACGCGCTCTAATTCCTCGGGGGTGCTGATATGGTGCCAGTCGCCCTTATGTATGACAGCGCGTAGGCGTCCTTCTGCTTCGGCTTTATCCATCAGCTGCAGGAAAGAGAACGCGCCTTCGGGACACCCATCGAAGAGCCGCGGATGGGCAATACGGATGCTGGTGAACATATGCGTTCCTGTTTTATCAAGAATACGAACAGGGATGCCGTTGTCATCAAACGCGTAATCGCCAACGCCGTGCGTTAATTTCATGTTATCGGCAGGTTGCAGTAATAGCAGTAGGTCTGTTGTTTCAGTATCCCACTGTGCGGCGAGTGCTGACAGGGTGTCTTCATGCGGATGATCGACCCAGAAGGCATCGCCGCTAATGATGTAGAACGGTCTACCGTTCATCGTATCTAACGCATTAGCAAGGCCGCCGCCTGTGTCTAACAGTTTGTCTTCAAACGATAAATTTATATGTACGTCTGTACGTTTTTGTAAATGAGCCGCAAGGGTATCGGCCATGTAATGCAAGTTGACAGTAATGGTTGTCACACCTGCGGCGATTAATTTATCAATGGTGTAATCAATGATCGGTTTGCTGCCAAGCTTGACCATAGGCTTCGGGCAGTGATCGGTATAGGGGCGTAAACGGCGGCCTTCGCCTGCTGCCAGAATGAAGGCGTGGTCTATTATTTCATGTGTCATGCGGCCAATAATCCCAATAGATCAGTGTAAAAATCGCCTACGGCGGTCATTGTTAATTTGCGCGTATTTTCATCTTGTGACGTGATTGTAATATGCAGATGCGGGGTGTGTAAATCATCGCCCAGACGTTCAGGCCACTCAATTAGCGATATGCCTTCGCTTAAGGCCTCTTCCCAGCCAAGTTCATAGACTTCTTCGGGGTCTTCTAAACGATAGAGGTCAAAATGGCGCAGGGTAATATCGTCTGCTTCATATTGCTGCACCAGTGTATAGGTCGGACTTGGCACGTCCATTGTTTCATTATTGCAGACGGCGCGAATGAGGGCGCGGGCAAAGACGCTTTTGCCCATACCTAACGTTCCTGACAGCAGGATGATAATTGCTCGGTCTTGCGCAGGGGCTAGCAGAGCGCCGGATAGCTTCTGCGCAAATGCAATAGTGTCCTGTTCTGCACGGGATGTGAATTCCATACCATACTTAACCAGCTTCGGCAGATGATATAAAGGGGAAAATTATGTTGTTTCACAGCGACATAGTTGCGGCTATTTGCTTTGTAGTGCTGCTGTTCAGGCGATTTGGTTTCAGGTATAATGGTGATATGAGATTTGCGCTAATAATATTGCTGGGTTTTCTTATCGCTGTGCCACTGTCCTCTGTGACCGCACAGGAGGATAACCCGTTTTTGGTGACAGAGCCGACAAGACCGTCAGCGGAAGGGGAAGTTACATCGCAGCCCTATTGTTTTAACCTGATTAATCAGGCGTCTTATTCCGTGTCCGGTAATATTGCGACGAATTATTTTACGCGCCCAGACGGTATTCGTGCCCGCCATCGTTCAAACTTCAGATTAGAGGCCAAGGGCCGTAAAGAGTTTTGTACAAGTGGTCCGTTTTATGACGGTTATAAGGTCGAACTGACGCTGCGTACGCTTGTGCCGATCTTTAGCTGTAAGACGGCAGTGACAGGCGATGTATGGATTTATGGGCGCCAGGAAGCTGATGGCAGTTATAAGACAACAGCGAGCTGTCTATGATCTTATGAGGCCTTGGGACCTTTATTTGGTAGACTGATCGTGACAGCCGTTCCTTTTTTCGCAGAACTTTCCAATGAAACACTGCCGCCATGTAGTTCGGCGATATTTTTAACCAGCGTCAGGCCAAGCCCTGTGCCGTTACGGTTCGAGTTAGCTGCCTGACCGCGTTCAAAAGGCTGGAAGATACGTTCTTGATCTTCGGGTGAAATACCACTTCCTGAATCTTTGATTGTGATTGTGGTATTGGTTTTATCTTGTTTTACCACGACATCGATGGTGCCCTTTTCAGGGGTAAAGGTAATGGCGTTGCGCATCAGGTTTAGTAAGATTTGCTTTACGCGGCGTTCATCCGCCTCAATAGGGGCAAGGGTTTCAGGGACTTCGGTACGCAGAAGGATCTTTTCCTTAAGCGCCCATTCGCCAGTGAGGTCTTCAATATCTGTAATGATGCGGTCGATCGCAACTTTGTCAATTTCAAGCGACATATAGCCGGCTTCGATACTGGAGAGATCAAGGATGTTGTTGATCAGAGACAGCAAACGCTCGCTCGCTTCTTGCATGCCTGTGGTGTATTCGTGCTGCTTGTCGTTGAGTTTGCCGAAATACTCGTTCTCCAGAATATCGGCAAAGCCCATGATGGCGTTGAGCGGGGTGCGCAGTTGGTAAGATACATTGGCAAGGAAGTCGATTTTGACGCGCTCGGCATCTTCCAGTGCAGCGTTACGCTCGCGCAGGGCATTTTCAACGCGGATTTTGTCGGTTATGTCGACATGTGTGATCAAAACGCCGCCGTCTGGAAGAGGTACGGTTGAGTAAGCGACCATGCTTTTGTCTTTTAAGGTCATCTGGCCTTCATGGACGTTGCGATCCAAGGCTTGCAGTACAATGCTTTCGCGTGCAGTGCCCCAGTCTTCTTTTGTGAAGAGGGCTTGCATACGTTCGAGCAGACGGTTGATATGCGGCTCACCTTCCAGCTCTTCGGGGTTAAGCTCCCATAGGCGCGCAAAGGATGGGTTCCAAAGCTTCAGGCGGCCATCGCCACCAAATACGGATACGCCTTCTGACAGGTTGTCTAGTGTCTCTTTTTGAACGGCAACAAGTGTATTGTATGAGCTTTCGAGTTCCAGACGGCTAGTAACATCTTCAAATGTCATCATAAGGCCGCCCATAGGGTGTGGCACGACCAGCATACGTAGCGCGCTGCCATCGGGCAGGTGAAGCATTTCATCGTGGGTACCGATCAGGCCTGTGAACATTCCCAGCCAGCTTTGTTTGAATTTGCGGAAATCGGCTTGTTCTGGCAAGCGGCGTGCTTCGCGCAGTTTTTCCATGAGGTCGCCGAGTTTAGGGCGGCGATTGAGATAGGAATCTTCCAAATGCCAGAGCTGGCCAAAGGCTGTATTGTAAAACTCGAGCTGCTGCTCGGCATCAAAGATGCCAATCGCTGTGCCTAGTTGCTCCAGCAATTCATTATTGGCTGCCATATAGCGTTTATGGTCGGTTTCTAGCTCATATTCTTTGGTGCGGTCTATGCCCATACCCATGCAATGATTGCCAGCGGGTAGCGGGGTTTCGGTTACCTCAAAATAATGGCGCTTGCCGTCACGGACGATGTGACCTTGGCTGTATTGCGGGTTACGGTTTTCGATAGCTTGCTGTGCTAATGCTTTACCGACAGGTGAAGCCACGCCGTTTTTCTTAGCAGGCTTAATGGATAGTTCGATCTGATCCGCCATAACGCTGGCGACGGAATTATCGGCTATTTGGGCATAGGCTTTGTTACACCATGTCAGATTTGCGTGCGCATCACGAAGCCATAACGGCAGGGGCAGATTATCCAATGCGTTTTGTAGCCTGTCACGTTCTTCATGGGACTGCGTTTTTTGTTCTTTCAGGGTTTCGATTTCTGCGGCGTGATCGGTGATGTCATCAAGCCAGATGACGTCGAAAGGACTGCCTTCGCTGTCATGACCTTTGCGTCCTGTTAGTTTGAAAAGCTTTGTTTTTGAGGCATCGCGCACACGGGTTTCAAAGTGCTTGCCGTCTTTTTGTAAGTGGGTGAAGAGTGTTTCCAGCGCAGCGGCATCACTGGGCGCAAGCGCGTTCTGGATGTCTTGCATCGTATGGATAGTTTGCAGATTCAGGGCATCGCAGAAGCCTTTGCTGAACGCAGCACTGCCGTCCTTTGACCAGCCGCAGTAATCCTGAGGAGCGGCATCAAGAAAGGCTTCCAGCCGCGCTTTTTCTTCGCGCTTGCTGCTTCCTGTTAATTGCTTTAACCAGCCAGACTCGGCTTTTTTCAAAGGGGTATCACTCACGGGGAGTATTGTAATGCGCCATCCCGTATTAAACAAGATGGCGCATTAAATTATGGTGCAAACTGTCTTGATAGGCTGTTTGCCGGTGGCAGGGGTTCGGTCGAATATTTCTGTACCAGTTCCCAGTCCTGCATCTCGGCAGGCTTGCTTTGCATCCATTTCACAAAGGGTGTGCCGCGTTCTGTCACACCGCTATCAACGTCTGTCAGATATTTCCATGCCAGAAAGTATTTGCGGGTACGTTCTATGTCGGTGGTGGTCGGTACGCGCCCGAGGCGCAGAACGTTCGTGTTATCTCGCAGATCGCTACGTTTTACCTGCGTGCCTTGGGGTACTTTGCCGACCTCGACCATTTCATCATAATAAGGGTCGTTATCGTCTTTCGTGACAGCGCGAAGGCCTTGCATGACGTAATCATCAAAGCCGATATCCTCGACATCTTCAAATTCCCAGCCATCAATGTCTTCGACGAGATCGTGCATATAGCCGATGGCCATGTCACGCTCTTCAGGGCCTGCGCCATTGGCCACGCGTTCAAGGTGCCCGAAATACGGGGCGCCGCCCAATTCCTGAATACCGGCAAATAAGGTCTGCGCCAAAAACCTTGCCGCGGCCAGCTGCCCGTCCAATTCCAGAATATTTTTTGCTGTTTTTTTTATGAAGTCCTTATCCGAGGACTCAATTGCTTTCGCAACTGCCATCATATTTCTCCCTGTTCAATTTATTATCGTTTTTATCTTGGTCTTATTATGTGAAGCGTATGCGCATTTGAGCGGTGTGTCAACACGCTAATACAAAATAAAAAACCCGCCGAGGTGGCGGGCTTTTGAAAATCGTTAGTGAGCTTAGCTCTTAGTAGCGGTAAGCGTCGCCTTTGAATGGACCTTCGACTTCAACGCCGATGTAATCGGCTTGCTCTTTTGTCAGCTTTGTCAGTTTGGCGCCAACTTTTTCAAGGTGCAGCATCGCTACTTTCTCGTCCAGGTGCTTCGGCAGAACATATACTTTGTTCTCGTACTCACCATGGTTGTTCCATAGCTCGATCTGCGCCAGTGTCTGGTTTGTGAATGATGCTGACATCACGAAGCTTGGGTGGCCTGTTGCACAGCCAAGGTTAACCAGACGGCCTTCAGCCAGAAGGATGATCTTGTGACCGTTCGGGAATTCGATCTCGTCCACTTGTGGTTTGATGTTATTCCATTTCATGTTGCGCAGGGCTTCGGTCTGGATTTCATTATCGAAATGACCGATGTTACACACGATGGCGTAATCTTTCATGTCACGCATATGGTCAACGGTGATGATGTCTTTGTTGCCTGTCGTTGTTACAAAGATGTCAGCGCGCTTCACGGCGTCTTCCATTGTTGTCACTTCGTAACCTTCCATTGCCGCTTGCAATGCACAGATCGGATCAACTTCGGATACCAGAACGCGGCAGCCAGCTTGACGCATGGATTCAGCAGAGCCTTTACCCACGTCACCGAAACCACAAACCATGGCGACTTTACCTGCCAGCATCACGTCTGTGGCGCGGCGGATCGCATCAACCAGTGACTCACGACAACCGTATTTGTTATCGAATTTTGATTTTGTTACAGAGTCGTTTACGTTGATTGCAGGACACAGAAGTTGACCTTTTTTCTGCATTTCAGCCAGACGCAGAACGCCTGTTGTTGTTTCTTCTGAAATACCGCGAATGTCTTCGAAGTATTGTGGGTATTTGTCGTGCATGATTTTTGTCAGGTCACCACCATCATCAAGTATCATGTTTGGTACCCAGCCATCAGGGCCGTGGATTGTTTGTTCGATACACCATTCATATTCTTCTTCGCTCATGGCTTTCCATGCGAATACAGGAATGCCTGCTGCGGCGATGGCTGCTGCGGCGTGGTCTTGTGTCGAGAAGATGTTACATGAGCTCCAGCGAACTTCAGCGCCCAGAGCCACTAGTGTTTCAATCAGAACAGCTGTCTGGATTGTCATGTGCAGACAACCTGCGATGCGCGCGCCTTTTAATGGCTGCTTGTCGCCGTATTCTTCGCGCGTGGACATCAGGCCCGGCATTTCAGTTTCGGCAATTTCGATCTCTTTGCGGCCGTAAGCAGCAAGGGAGATGTCTTTTACTTTGTAGTCGTTATCGACTGTTTTTGGCTCAGCAGACATATAAGGCTCCTAAAAAAGTTAGTGGGCAAAAAAATTTACGAATTCTTTACTAAACTCTGGCAAAAATTAAGGGCGTAAAGCGTAAAAAGCAAGGATTAATGCGTTTTTCGGCAGTAATTAGAGAGAATAATTGGGGCGATATCTATGGCATTTGACGATTTCAATACAATCACAGCCAAAAAGCATTACATTTACAGGCAGAACCCTGTTCATCAGCACTCATTCATGATTTTGAAGCAGTTGAGTGAAGAGGGGGCATATCAGCCTGTTGGTGATTATACAGTGCTGGATTCCGAGGAAGAGCACAGCCTTTCGGAAAAGAAAGTCATGAATCTGGTCGCGCTTATGAATGATGAGGATCATCTGATTGATATTGGCAGTGGTACGGGCACACGTATGCATTATCATCGCGCATCAACGGATAGTCCTGACAAAACACGTATTATTTTTTATGAACTGGGTAAGCTTGGTGTTTCTAAAGAGAATGCCGTGCTGTCATTAGAAGAAGGATTGCAAGATGAGCTTGGGTCTGAGCATTGAGAAAATTGAAAGAGCCTGTGAAGCAGGTTCTGATGCGGCATTTAGTCGTGAATTAGAGGCTGGCGTAAAAGCAGACGTTACACAGGCACCGAAGCCTTAGGACGTAAACGCCTAACGATCTATATCCCTATGAAACACATTGGTGTTATAGCCCTGTTCTTTGATCCAAGAGGACAGGGTTTCCGTTGTGTAGACACTGCGGTGACGTCCGCCAGTACACCCTAAAGCAATTGTCAGATAGCTTTTGCCTTCTTCGATGTAGCGCGGCAGTAGCGGCAACACCATAGTCTTGAAGTTTTCTAGAAACGGCGAGAATGCCTCGTCTGTTTCAATGTAATCCCCCACGGGTTTATCGAGACCTGTCTGCGGTTTTAAATCTTCCACCCAATGCGGGTTTTTTAAAAATCTTAGATCCATGACCATATCGGCTTCGCGCGGCAGGCCATGTTTAAAGCCAAATGACATCACGGTAATGGTAAGGCCTGTGTCGCCCTTTAAGGTGAATTGTCCCTCAAGTGTACGTCTTAGGTCGTGGGTTGAGAATTGTGATGTGTCTATCAGATAGTCTGCTGAATCTTTAAGGCTATGCAGCCATTGCTGTTCTTTACGGATGCCGTCACTGACGGGACGATCCCCTGCCAGTGGATGGCGGCGGCGTGTCTCGCTAAACCGTTTTTGCAAGATAGCGTCTTCGGCTGTCATGAAGACGAGAGTAGCGTTAGTATCTTTGACTGTATCCAGCACGGCTTCGGGGCTAAAACCGCGTGAGCGCGTGTCTACACCAACGGCGATGGCTTTATCGGCATCTTCCGCTATCAGTGGCTTAACCATGGTGACGGGAAAGTTATCGAAGACTTCGTAACCGAGATCTTCCAGATGTTTTAGGGATGATGACATTCCTGCGCCAGAATAGCCGGTGATGATCAGTAATTTGTTGTGCTTTTTGGTCATGTCGTGCCTTGCAAAAGTCAGCCTGATAAAGTTTGCCCGATAGAATTGTTTAGTGCTAGGTTCTTTTTAAAATAATTTAATTAAGGGAAATGATATGCGTTTTTACAATGTCAACACGCGCGGTGATAAGGTTGTTTTTTGTCAGCGCGGAAAAGAGTCTTTTAAAGTTAGAGCTCATCAACTGACAGATTTTGTATATTTGATTGAAAATGTACATTCGGGTGAGAAGGTAAATGATGATCTGACAACGCGTAAATTCTCATTAGATACGGCTTTTCTTGCGCCAGGGGCTGCGGGGTTTGTGGTGCCGACTGCGCGCCTGACGTTTAACGAGCTAGGCAATTTTGTGGCGCGCCGCCGTTCCGTAATGGATGAGCTTTTGGAAAGATGGCGTATTGATCTATTCGATGTTGATTATGATGCCCTGTCAGAAGCTAGTGATGATTTCTGTGCGATTGAAAAATACAGCTATACCATTCCCATGACAACGGCTGATGGCGAGTCTGTGCGTGATAAGCTGGAAGATGATTATCTTGGTACTGTGCTAAAATTCCAGGCTGCTGCCAAAGGTCAAGGGGACAAGCCGCAAGTCTATCGCGATGATTTATATGATGATTCTCATGTAAATATTGCCGCTGCGCTGGTTTCCAAAGAGGCAGTGGATCATATTGAAGATCGCGGTACGCACCGTGTCCTGCATTTTAAATCCGAATATCACCATATAGGGCGCGCAGGAAATGTTGTTGATGTTACTGTTAATACACCGATGAGTGCCGATGAGTTGAAACAGGCGCTGGGGCGAGAGCATTTGCGCGTTGTTACCCCGTCATCAAATGATCTTGGCGGCTCAGCTCCCAAACCGCTTTAAGCAGCGTTCAGAATAACGGTAAAGCAGGCGCCTGTAACTTGGTTGCCTGCTTTTACATTTTCGGCATAAATGTCGCCGCCGTGGGCGCTAATGATTTGTTTTGTGATTGATAGTCCTAGCCCGGAATGTTTGCCGTATTCCTCGGTTTTAGGCCGCTCTGAATAGAAACGCTCAAAAATGTCTTCCAGCTTGCTCTCGGGGATACCCGGGCCTTCATCTTCGACTTCTATAATGATCTGGTCTTTGGACGGAATGGCGCGGATTGTAACAACGCCATCTTCGGGTGAGAATGATAGTGCATTACTGATCAGGTTTTCGAAAACTTGTGTGAGACGGCCGTAATTTCCCATCGTCACTAGGTCTTTATTGCGCGGAATATCGAGCTTTATCGGGAAGTGTACGTCTGTGTGATCGCCTGTACGCTCCATAGGTGTTTTATGGCCGCTTACGATGTTTTCGAGCAGCTGGCGCACATCAACTTCTTCCATTTCATCACGGGCAAGTTCCACATCAAGGCGTGAGGCTTTGGAAATATCGGTGATTAGACGGTCAAGGCGCTGTACATCGTGTAGAATGATATCCAGCAGCTTTTTACGGTCTTCTTCGCTTTTTACAATAGATACGGTTTCAACAGCACTGCGCAGGCTTGTCAGCGGGTTTTTCAGCTCGTGTGATACATCTGCTGCAAAGCTTTCGATGGACTCCATACGGTCATGCAGAGCTTGGGTCATGTCACGCAGTGCCATGGAGAGCTCGCCGATTTCATCGCGGCGGTGGCTCATATCTGGGATTGTTACGTCCTGACCTTTGCTGGCGCGAATACGTTCTGCAGCGCGGGCAAGTTTACGTAGAGGGTGACCGATCAAACCTGCCAAATAGATCGACATGAAAATCGTCATACTGAGGGCCGCGAGTGTGGCGGTCAAAACGTCAAGGCGCACGCGATCCATCGCCATTTCAATATCACGGCCATTATTAGTCAGCAGGACAACGGCGACCAGTCTGTTGTTTTTGTATAGGGGCGCGGCCGCGGCCAACACTAGACCGCCGCTTTTACGAGCCCATGCTGTGGCGCTGACTTCGCCCTGCATGGCATTTACAACATCGGGATAGACCATGCCGTCTTTGCGGTTGCCTTGCGCAATCTCTTCAGGGAAGGGCTGTAATGTTGTCGAGCTTGGCAAAAGTTCAAGGAATTGCGTGCCGAGATAGGCCAGGGCTGCTGAGGCTGTCAGGCTGTATTGTGGCGGTGGCAGGGGCGTAATTTGAATTGTGCCACCAGGCCCAGACAGCTGCTGTGAATCACCGATCAGCTCGCCATTTGTATCAAAGAGACGAATGCGCAATCCTTGGCGGTTTTCTGCCAATTTGAAGAGCGTACGGCGGGATTGTTCAGGAATCAAGGCACCGCTGTCGTCGGGGCCTTCCATTGCGATGGCAAAGTTCTGCGCGCGCTCTTGCAGTGTGCGCAAATGCTCGTCTGTCAGGTTTTGTTGGTAACGGCCGAGAGATAGCAAACCCACCACCAGCACAATGAGAGGCATCATGTTGACGGATAGAATGCGTAGCGTCAGGCCACCGGCCTTGCGCCCCTTGATGCGCGTATTATCCTGCACCTTATTCTTCTTTGTACTTATATCCAACACCGTAGAGCGTTTCGATTTGGGCAAAATCCGAATCTATATCGCGGAACTTTTTTCGGATTCGTTTGATGTGGGAGTCGATGGTCCGGTCATCGACATAGATATTTTCACCATACGCCATATCAATTAGCTGGTCACGGTTTTTAACGATTCCAGGGCGCTGGGCCAGAGATTTGAGTAGTAAGTATTCTGTGACGGTTAGCGTCAGGGCAGTGCCTTTCCATGTGCAGATATGGCGGTCGTCATCTAGCACGAGGCTGCCGCGAATAATCTTGTTTTTATCGCTATCCTGTTCGGCGGCTTCTGTCGGTTTGTTTTCTAAAAGAGCGCGACGACGAAGCAGTGCGCGGATGCGTTCGATCAAAAGGCGCTGGGAAAAAGGCTTTGTGATGTAGTCATCGGCGCCCATACGCAGACCGAGAACTTCGTCGATTTCATCGTCTTTGGATGTCAGGAAAATAACAGGAAGAGCCGATGTCTCGCGGATTTTTTGCAAGACTTCCATACCATCCATACGTGGCATTTTAATGTCCAGCACAGCAAGATCAGGCGGGTTGTCGGTAATGCCGTTATAGCCTTCTTCACCGTCATTATAGGTGTTTACCTCGTAGCCTTCGGCCTTTAATGCCATGGATACGGATGTCAGAATGTTGCGGTCATCATCAACAAGTGCGATTTTATTGGTCATGTTATTTCCCTATTTTGGTGACAGTTTAGCACTGCTTGTCTTTTTTGCAGGTAAAAAAGGCGTAATTTTGTCGTGAAAGGGATTTAATTGTGTTTCTTGCGTTTATGACGCGGGCTTAGCCGAGCTTAAAGGCATCCATATTAAGCGGCGGCGGCTCGCGTCCCTGACGGCTGGCGGGGACTTTGACCGGATCGACATTTTCCCATTCGGGCGTTTCAAAGCCCATGGCCTTTGTGCGCGCAACAGCAATAGATGCGATGCGGTGTACTGTAAATTTACACATATCGGTTTTTACGGCCAGTTCAGGCGGGTTATTGGCAATTTCAACCGCGCGGGCGGCTATTTTTGTCATGGTGTCTTCAATGATTTCCGAGGCTCTATCTTCGGGGATGCCCATGGATTTGGCACATGACATAAGTGTTTTAAGTTTAATATTGTTCTTCTTGTTGCCCATGGGCAGTGTCATCGCAATATTTTCATTACGCTTATGAATTTCAGCAGTGATGTCATAGGCTGGTGACATCTTGCCATCAATCATCTGGCCGGTTTGTACGTCATAGCGGAAGATCATCGAGATATTTTTACGGTGCATGTCTTCGTCACCTACAGTGAATGAGACAAGCGCTCTTTTAAATAGGGACTCTACATCGCCTTGCGGATCACTAGAAAACTTTCTCAGTGTTTTGGCGCAGCTCTCTAAAGATCCTGCTGATTTACCTTCTTTATGAGAATCAGCATGCATATCATTTAGTGGTCGCATACCTGCAAGTGTACAGAAATCCTGCATCATGCGTCTTGTCACGCCGCGTTTGGATTCATCATTAATGTCAAAGCGCTCGGTGATATAGGCGGGCGGCAATCTGTCATCAATTTCAATCAAAGCGTGCTTAGCTGTCGGCAAGCCTGTGGCTTCACACAGTTGCATGCACATCCATTCATTCACGCCCCAGCCTTCTTTTAAGCCTTCATTCGGCAGTTTCAGAAAATGAGTAAACGGCGTTGAAATGGCTTTTTGTAGTTCGCCCTGCTCTTGCAGCGTGACGGGGATTTTCATCTCTGCGCCAGAATAGCGCGGCACGTAACGGTTTTTCCAGATCGTGGATAGCTCTTCTGCTAGAGCATCTTCTTCCAGCGATTTTGGTGGTTTACCCTGATAAGAGCCTGTGAAAACGCCTTGTTCGTCCGTATGATCTGCTAGGTTGGCTGTCAGATAGTCATTTGAAAACGGCAGATCAAATGGTGAATTGCCTGAAACCAGAGTATTTGATGGGAAACGCAGGCCTGAACTAAGATAGTCAACCTGACTTTCAATGCCCAGTTTTTCGAATACGGTATTCTCCGGCATGATATTGACCAGAAATTGCGGCATGCCGTCGGATTCGCGCGTAGGCAAAAATTCGCCGAAGAATTTCTCCATCTCGGGTGTGTCGTAACCGTTCCAGACGAGTCCGTTTTCCGTGGCCGTCATGGTACCGATCACCTGTCTATACCAGCAAACAGTAACCGTATTGGAATCGTTGACCAGCTTGATGGCGCGTGCAGCGCCCTCAAATGAGGCCTTTGTGGCTTTCTCCAATGTCGTGTCTACTGTGTTCATGGGCGGTTACTTAACATATTCCAGTTATATTAGCACGTTTTTTATGCTTCACCATAGTGGCAAAAAAGTCTTAATAAATATCGAAGATTTATTTAGGCAAAAATGCCGCCAAGTAAAGGCTACCGCAGACAAGAACGCGTGTGCCTTTTAAAGGTCCCATGGTGGCGATATCGCGAGGATTTTCTGCTGTCATCAGCAGCGGGAAATCATATGGTTTTATGGCCTCTTTAAGCTCTCGCGCGGAACGGCAGAGCGGCTCTTCAGGCACGGTTGTACAGATAATGCCATCTATAAACGGGGCGAGAGGGGTGATGAAGGCCTGCACATCTTTGGTTTTCATCATGGCGAGCACCAGATAGAGCGGTTTATCATCTTGTCTTTGCCAAAGTTCGGCTTGTGCAGCCAAGGCATGGGCCGCATTTTCATTGTGGCCGCCATCATACCAGAGCTCGAATGGGGCGCTGGTCGGTGTTTTTTGCAAGCGGCCGGCCCATGTCGCGTTTTGTAGGCCATGTTTGATGTTGTCTTCTGTAATAGTGAAGGCGCTTTGGCTTTGTAATGCTGTTATGGCATTCATCGCATTCTGTTTTTGATGCGGGCCTATAAGGGAGGGGTCAGGGAGGGTCTGTGGCCACTCTTCTGGTGCGCGTATGGCAGGGGCGTTTAAGGTTTTCGCCTTGGATTCAATGGTTTCGTAAACTTCATTTGCTGCCTGTGCGCCGATAATGCAAGGAACGTTTTGTTTGATGATGCCTGCTTTTTCTCCGGCGATGGCGGCGAGTGTGTCGCCGAGGAATTCCGTATGGTCGTAACCAATAGCCGTGATAATGGTGGCGAGCGGCGCTTTAATAACGTTCGTGCAATCAAGGCGCCCGCCCAAGCCTGTTTCCAGCAAAACGATATCGGCTTTCACGCGGGAGAAGGCTAAAAAAGCCAAGGCTGTTGTGACTTCAAAAAACGTAAGGCCTTCGCCGTTATTAACCGCCATCACTTCGTCGAGCGTGGCTTCTAACTGCGTATCATCGATATGCTGATCAGCAAGGGTGATGCGCTCGTTAAATTGAAACAGATGGGGGGAGGTGTATGTGTGTACGCGATACCCTGCCGCATTTAAGATGGCTTTCAGAAAGGCGATGGTCGAGCCTTTGCCGTTTGTTCCTGCCACATGGATGACGGGCGGCATGTTATCATGCGGATTGCCAAGCTTTTCCAGCAAGTCTAGGTAGGGTTTGCGGATAGTCAGGTCTATGGTCGGGCCGCCACGCAAAGTGTAAATATGCGCCAGCTTTTCAGCTAGCGCCTTATTTACATGGCGTGCATCCGCCGCATACATCGTGATTTAGCCTTTTGTGCCTGCTGTGCGGATTGGCTCTTCAGCAGGGGCATCTGTGTTAGCGGCTGTTTTCTCGATTACAGGCACTTCCATAGCAGCAGCGCGCGGGCCTTTAGATCCTTTGCCTTTTGCCGCTTTGCCTTTGGCACTTGTCTTGCTGCCATTATCATTCAGTGCGCGAGCAGAGCCGTCGCGATTGAATAGCAGATCAAGTATACGGGCCAGAGTTTCGTGTAGCTCTTTACGTTCAACAACCATATCGACCATGCCGTGCTCCAGCAGGTATTCAGCTGTCTGGAAGCCTTCCGGCAGTTCTTCACGGATAGTTTCCTGAATAACGCGCTTGCCGGCAAAACCGATTGTTGTGCCTGGTTCAGCAATATGAATGTCACCAACCATGGCAAAGGAGGCTGATACACCGCCTGTTGTCGGGTCTGTCAGCAAGACAATGTAAGGCAGACCCTCGTTTTTCACCATTTCAGCGGCGATAATTGTGCGGGGCATCTGCATCAGGGATACCATGCCTTCTTGCATACGCGCACCGCCAGATGTCGGGATGACAATGAGTGCTGCTTGCTTGGCAACAGCCTGCTCTGCAGCAACGACGATGGCTTCGCCAACGGCTGCGCCCATAGAACCGCCCATAAAGGTGAAGTCCATGCCCGCGATAATGGCAGGGCTGCCACCGATTGTACCTTCGGCGATCATGATGGCATCTTCGCGGCCTGTTTTCTGGCGCGTTTCTTTGATGCGATCAGCGTATTTCTTGCGATCTTTGAATTTCAGCGGGTCGTGAGGCGCCTTGGGCATCGGTAATTCTTTGTACTTGCCGTCATCGAATAGCAGTGCCATACGCTCTTGCACTGTGATCTTCATGTGATGGCCGCAGTGGTAGCAGACATTCATGTTTTCAGACAGATCACGGTGGAACAGCATGCCTTCGCAGCCAGGACATTTCTGCCAAAGGTTATCAGGAACGTCTTTTTGTTCGACGATCGACTGAATTTTCGGACGGATAAAGTTTGTCAGCCAGTTCATAAGTACCCTATTTCGCTGTTAATACCGTAGACAATTTAATGAAGGGACTATTTATCCCGCAAAACACATATAAATGTCAAGCTGTACGGAAATGATGCGTCATGACACTGCACAGCTCTTTTAACACTAACGTTATGGAATCTAACTGTTTTCTTTGATTATGGAATCTGGAATCGTCTTAAGCGGCCAGTGCATTCGCGAGCGCTTTGACTTGCGCAGACACATCGTGAACCGTTTTATCGCCACCTTTGATTCTTCCGATTGTATCAACAATGGAAGAGCCGACGACGACAGCATCACAATGCTGACTCATTTTTGCCGCGTCATCGGGTGTTTTTATGCCAAACCCGATGGCGACAGGAAGATCAGTTTTCTTTCTGATCTCGGTCACAGCTGTTTCAATGTTTTTATGATCGGCGGATGCTGTTCCTGTAATGCCCGTAATTGAAACATAGTAAAGAAAGCCCGATGCACCTTCTAAAATTGTTTCAAGGCGATCATCCTTGCTGGTGGGTGTGACCAGTTTAATGAGGTCAATATCGGTTCCTGATAGCGGGTCAAGTAATTCAGCTTGCTCCTCTGATGGCACGTCGACGATGATAATGCCATCAACGCCGGATTCTTTAGCTTCTTGGGCGAAACGCTGTGTACCGTAATTGTAAATCGGGTTGAAATATCCCATCAAAATAATCGGTGTTGATGCGTCATTTTTGCGAAATGACCTGACAAGTTTTAACGTGTTTTTCATCGAGCCTTCCGCATTTAAGGCGCGAATTGCGGCTGCTTGTATAACAGGGCCGTCAGCCATCGGATCACTGAACGGCATGCCGAGTTCGATAAAATCGGCACCGCTTTCGGGTAGGCTTTTCAGGATGGTTTCGCATGTGGCAAGGTCAGGGTCGCAGGCCATGATGAAGGTCACGAGACCCTTGCGCCCTTGTTGCTTCAGTTCTTCAAAACGTTTTTCTATACGGCTCATGTTTTTATCCGTTTTCTATAATCTTGGGTTTGACCCGTTACATTGAAACGCCGAGTTTATCGGCAACTGTGAAGATATCCTTATCGCCGCGGCCACACATATTCATGACCATGACGTGATCGCTCGGTAGTTCAGGAGCAATCTTCAGTACATGTGCCAAAGCGTGTGACGGTTCAAGCGCCGGGATAATGCCTTCAGTACGCGCGCAGATCTGGAACGCTTCCAGAGCCTCGTCATCAGTGACGGATACGTATTCGACGCGCTTTTGATCGAATAGCCACGAGTGCTCAGGGCCAATGCCCGGATAATCAAGACCCGCGGAGATAGAGTGGGCTTCTTGTATTTGGCCGTCTTCATCTTGCAGCAGATATGTGCGGTTGCCATGTAATACACCCGGCTTGCCACCAGTCAGGGAGGCAGCGTGCTGGTCTGTATCGACGCCATGGCCGCCGGCTTCGACGCCGATAATGCGGATATCGCGATCATCCAAAAACGGGTGGAACAAGCCAATAGCGTTTGAGCCGCCACCGATGCAGGCGACAAGGCTGTCTGGCAGGCGGCCTTCGCGTTCTGTAATCTGTTCACGGACTTCGTTGCCGATCACGGATTGGAAGTCGCGTACCATCGCAGGGTATGGGTGCGGGCCAGCCGCTGTACCGATAATATAGAAGGTGTCATCGACATTCGCGACCCATTCACGCAGTGCCTCATTCATCGCATCTTTCAGCGTTCCTGCACCAGACGTGACGGACCGTATTTCCGCGCCAAGCAGCTTCATGCGGAAAACATTGGGCTTTTGACGCTCGATGTCAGTTTGACCCATAAAGACGGTGCAAGGCATATCAAATAATGCACAAACGGTCGCCGTTGCGACTCCATGCTGGCCTGCGCCTGTTTCAGCAATAATGCGAGTCTTACCCATGCGTTTGGCGAGCAAGATCTGTCCCAGACAGTTGTTGATTTTATGCGCGCCTGTGTGGTTCAGCTCGTCACGTTTTAAGTACAATTTTGCGCCGCCCATTTTCTTAGTCAGGGCTTCGGCAAAATAAAGCGGGGAGGGGCGACCGATGTAATCGCGCGCGAGGCTATAAAATTCGCTCCAGAATTTTGGGTCGTCTTTGCTGTCGTTATAGGCTTTTTCGACCTCTAGGATCAATGGCATCAGGGTTTCCGCGACATAGCGGCCGCCATAGATACCAAAATGGCCATTTTCATCAGGACCTGATTTATAGGAATTTGCTAAACTCATTACACCCTCATTATTTTTGATAAGGCGCAGATTAGCCTGTTTGTTTCGCAGCCGCAATAAAATCAGCGATTTTCTGCGGCGATTTTGAGCCGGGTGCGCTTTCCACGCCGCTGGACACATCTATGGCGTCGGGTGATATGTTCTGTAGGGCCAATGACACGTTGCCGGGGTGTAGGCCGCCTGCCAGCATCCATGGCACCTTAATTTCAATATCGTTCAGCAAGGACCAATCAAAACTATGGCCTGTGCCGCCTTGTAGGCCTTCGACTTTACTATCCAGCAATAGCCAGTCGCTAACATTTTGATATTGTTTGATTTGTTTAAGGTCGTGCGCTGTTTCTATACGCAGAGCCTTGATGACTGGCAAGTCTGTGGCGTTTTTTACCTCGGTAACAAAGGCAGGACTTTCATTGCCGTGTAGCTGGATCATATGTAGCTGGATATCGTCAATCACCTGATGGATTTGGTCAATTGTCGGATTAACGAATAAGCCGACGCTGCGGATGGAGTCTTGTTGATGCTCCGATAATGAGTCCCATAGGGCAGCTGCTTGGGTCGAAGATAGTGTGCGCGGCGAGTTTTCTGCGAAAACAAAACCGACAAAATCAGCACCGTTTTCGATGACACTAAATAGTGCCTCGTGATTTGTGATGCCGCATATTTTGACACGGGTCATGTGGATCAGGCTGCGCTTTTATGTAATTTTGTGGATAAGGTTAAAGCGAAGCTGGCTGGGTCATCAGCCTGAGTTATGGGACGTCCAATAACTAAATGTGTGGCGCCAATATGCAGTGCTTCTTCGGGTGTCATGATGCGCTTCTGATCGCCAATATCGGATCCTGTGGGACGTATACCCGGTACCATTAGATCAAAATCAGGCCCGCATTCCTGACGGACAATTTCGATTTCTTTGGCGGAACAGACGACGCCGTCCAGACCCGCCTTCTGGGTCAGTTTTGCAAGTCGTCTGACATTGTCGGCCGAGTTGCCATTGAACCCGACTTCGGTCACGGCGGCATCATCGAGGCTCGTTAGCATGGTTACGCCGAGAACCTTGGCCGGTTTAACGCCGACTTTATCGGCTTCTTCGTCCATGGCATTGCGTGCGTATTTCATCATTTCCAGACCGCCACTCGCGTGTACGTTCACAAAATCGGCACCGATAGGGGTAATGGCGCGGATCGCACCTGCAACTGTATTTGGAATATCGTGATATTTAAGATCGATAAACAAGGATAGCTCGGGATAGGCGTTTCTGATTTCCTTGATGCCTTGGGGGCCTTGCGCGTTAAAGAACTCCATACCGAGCTTAATACCGCATCCTGCGCGCTCCATAGCGGCTGCAAGGGCCTTGGCATGGTCAAGGTCGGTTGTATCAATGGCACAGTATATAATCGGTAGCGGCTTGCTATCGTCGGACATTTGGTTCTCCTGAACAGGAAAAGGAATTTAACCAAGGATAGAAATAGAAAAGGCGCATAGCAAGTATATGCGCCTTAAATCCAAAATTTTGCAGGGTATAAGATTATTCGCCGCTGCCGAAATAGCCAGGGGCTGCTTCGTCATCGCCATCATCGTCGCCGTCATAGCCATCGTTCAGGCGCTCGCGCAGGGCTTTACCTGTTTTGAAGAATGGCAGGCGCTTGGCTTCTACATAGACGCTTTCGCCTGTGCGTGGGTTGCGACCCATACGGGCGTCACGTTCCTTGATAGAGAATGCACCAAAACCGCGAAGTTCAACACGATCACCATTTGCCAAAGCAGCGGAGATTTCGTCAAAAATAGTATCGACGATCTTCTCTACGTCACGCAGATAAAGGTGGGGATTTTTCTCGGCCAAACGCTGTATCAATTCGGATTTTGTCATGTCCTGTTCCCTTGCCGCCGCGCGGCCTTCAAAGTTCGGTTGACTTTCCTGCAACTACTTGTAATTCCAAACAGAAATTTCAAGTTGCGGACTTCATTAACTATAACGCGAATAGTTTAACAATGCCTTACTTTCTGTGTGCCCGTCAAGCAAAAGTCATTGATCGTAAAGGACTTTTCGGTCTCTAGTGGTGCTGAGAGCCGTGTAAGCCGCACAAAAAAAGGCCGGATCGTGTGATCCGGCCTTTAATCTTTTTGCTAGGACGTGGTCTTAATTACTTAGAACCTTCGTCTTCGCCTTTTTCTTTGTTCAAGGCTGCGCCAAGGATATCACCAAGTGACGCACCGCTTTCTGTGGAACCGAATGTTTCCAGAGCTTCTTTGTCTTCGGCAATTTCACGTGCCTTGATAGACAGAGACAGTTTGCGGTTTTTCTTGTCCATTGCTAGTACAAGTGCATCGACTTTCTCGCCAACCGCGAAGCGGTCAGGACGCTGCTCAGAGCGCTCACGAGACAGGTCGGCTTTCTTGATTGTACCTGTCAGCGCGTCGCCAACAGTAACATCAATGCCCTTGTCATGTACTTCAGTAATTGTACATGTTACAACGTCGCCTTTCTTAACGCCGTCAGCGGCGCCAGCGAATGGGTCTTCAGTCAGTTGCTTGATGCCGAGTGCTACGCGCTCTTTATCAGGCTCGATCTCGAGGATCTTAACTTTAACTGTTTCACCTTTGTTGTAAGTTTTCAGGGCGTCTTCACCTTGCTCTTCCCATGATAGGTCAGACAGGTGAACCATGCCGTCGATGTCGTCAGTCAAACCAACAAACAGACCGAATTCCGTGATGTTACGGATTTCGCCTTCAAGCTCCTGACCAACTTTGTGGTCATCAGCAAAGCCTGCCCATGGATTTTCCTGGCACTGTTTCAGGCCAAGGGAAATACGACGCTTCTCTTCGTCGACTTCCAGAACCATGACTTCGATTTCCTGAGATGTGGAAACGATCTTGCCCGGGTGTACGTTCTTCTTTGTCCAAGACATTTCAGAAACGTGTACCAGACCTTCGATACCGTCTTCGAGCTCAACGAACGCACCGTAATCAGCGATGTTGTTTACAACACCTTTGACTTTAGCACCAACAGCGTAACGTGCGGAAATACCTTCCCACGGATCGCTTTCAAGCTGTTTCATACCCAGAGAAATACGTTGGTTTTCCTCGTTGAAGCGAATGATCTGAACGTCAACTGTTTGGCCGACTTGCAGAACTTCTGAAGGATGGTTAACGCGTTTCCAAGAGATGTCGGTAACGTGCAACAGACCGTCAACACCACCAAGATCAATAAAGGCACCGTAATCAGTGATGTTTTTAACAACACCTTGTACCACTTGACC
>Ga0208570_1000286_pt1 | contig 20912 bp, 27 predicted proteins | sample DeeseametaMP1202_FD_184192 | JGI IMG/M metagenome (GOLD analysis project Ga0208570, IMG submission 184192) | Marine microbial communities from the Deep Indian Ocean - MP1202 (SPAdes) | ecosystem: Environmental > Aquatic > Marine > Oceanic | place: South Indian Ocean | collected 2011-03-08
TGGCTTGGAAGTTGCACTAGTGGGAATCCGAAAATCAAAGGTAATTCAACTTTTTAATGAAGGAAAGAAAGGTTCAAAGGCATTACACAAGTTAAAAACTAATCCAAGTTGGATGATGTCAAGTGTAAATCTTGGCAACAATCTTGTAAATGTGGGAGCTTCTGCACTTGCAACAAGCTTAGCAATCAGACTATTTGGAAATGACGGATTGGGAATTGCAGTTGGAGTAATGACATTTTTGATACTTGTATTTGGTGAAATTACTCCAAAGACATATTGTAATGCAAATTCTACTAAAATTGCACTAAGATTTGCTCCAGTATTACTAGTGTTTAGTTATGTATTCTATCCAGTTGTAAAATTTTTTGAGGTTATTACAAAAGGAGTAGTAAAGTTAACTGGAAGTAGCTATACACCTCCACCAATAACTGAAGAAGATATCAAAGGAGTTATTGATCAAGGATTAGCAGAAAAAGCAATTGAGAAAGATGAGATGAAGTTAGTTCATGGAGCTTTGAAATTTGATGATATAGTTATTCGTTCTGTTATGACTCCAAGAACAAAGATGTTTACGCTTAATTCCAAAATGTTACTTTTTGAGGCGTTGCCGCAAATTAATCAAAGTGGACATTCAAGAATTCCAATTTATGGTGATACGGAAGAGGATATTGTTGGATTCATTCATGCAAGAGATATTCTTAAAGAATTAGCGAAAGACAACAAGATGATTAGGTTAGAGCAGATTGCACGAAAACCTGTTTTTGCATCTCAAGAAAAAATGGTCAGTTCTTTGTTAAAAGAGATGCAAGGAAGAAGAATCCACATGGCAATTGTTATTGATGAACACAATGGTGTCGAAGGTCTAGTTACACTAGAAGATTTGGTAGAAGAGATTGTAGGTGAAATTGAAGACGAAACAGATCTACCTACATCAGTAGGATATGAAAAAATTGATCAAGATACAATAATTACTAATGGAGATATTGAGATTGATATTATTAATGAAATTTTCAAGACAAACATTCCAGAAGGAGATGATTATGCATCACTTAATGGGTTGCTCCATGAAAAACTCAAAGACATTCCACAAGAGGGAGATAAGGTGGAACTAGAAGAACTCAGAATAATTGTTGAAAAAGTTTCAAAAAACATTCCTCAAAAAATTAGAATCGAAAGAATCCGTCACTAGTCTTTTTTAGCAAAATATTCTTGTAATTTTTGCTTTTTTTCGTTCATATGAAAAATTGATTCTGTATGGTTCAATGCATCCTCGTATGGTTTTTCAAATAGCATTGCTTGTAACAGTATATGGTTTTCAGGAATTACAATTCCTGTTTGATCATCAGAATACATCATCTGAACTGTATCGCCAATCGAAGTTGTCATATTAGCATGGATGTGAACCATATTTGTATCTGTAAAATTAAAGCCCATATTTTTAGCATAATCTCTAACATCTTTGGTACCCTTTGCAGTCCATAAAGTAGCAACACCAGATTCATTTGCAAAAATTTCATGAATTTCAGAATATTTTGGTGCCACATCTTTGAACCTGATATCCATTATGTGTAAATGCATTTGTCTTGTTGGTACCTTGATTGCTCTGACATAAAGAGGAGCATCCTTTCCGAAATACATCTTAACATCATCACCATGGTGAGGTTTTTCTGTCATTTCTATGGTATCTGAAAGTTCTTTGTCAGTTTGTTCAATATCTGCCCATCTTCTAACAAGAGTCACATCAAAGCGAATCAATTTGTCCCCAAATTTGTTACGTAATGGTTCTAGAATTCGTCCCATGCCAGTGACATTACAGCTGCCTTGCATTACATGACTTTGTCCAAATGCTTTGTCATAGTTTACCCTAGAGTTAAACAGTAAATCGGAAACAGCTTCAGGCCCCTTAGTGGATTCTCCACCTTGATAAATCGCTTGGATATTTTTTGGTTCATAGAGACTCTTTTTGTTTTTGTAACCATACCCCTCTGGAGCGGCATCAATTACCAAATCACAATCATCAAGTGCAGATTCTATACTTCCGGCAATTTTGTAATCTGAAAAATCACCTAGTTTTCTTTCTGGTACATAGACATTTAGACCTCTAGAATTAGCAAGTTCTACTTTATCATCAGGGGAGTATTTACCAACACCAATAATTGTAATCTCAGGATCATCTTTAAGAAAAGAAGTAATTCTACTGCCAATAGACCCATAACCATTGACAAAAATCTTCTTCATAAATCATGTATCACTGACCCATTTATTTAGATTCTTTATTAAAAAACGTCTCATAGTAATATTATGGGATTTTTTTCCAATTTTAGGAAAGACTTGCAAACTCAAAAAAGAAAAAAAGCTGCCCAGATTAATGGCAAAAACCTCAAAGGATTATTAAAAAAATTCAAAGAAGAAAGAGATAGAATAGAGAAAGAGACTGGAATCCGGCCACAAATTGATAATACTACACAAATGTTTATGCAAAAAATCCTAAACGTATGGATTGAAGAAGGAAAAGAAATTGACGAAGAAAAATTCTGGAGCGAAGTTGATTTTAACAGACAGTTTACTCATCCAGTTGAATATTATGAGATAAAACGGTAGATTCTAAACATGATCAAGCCATTTGAGCAGGGGCCTGTCCATCATATCCTTGTTTTTTATGGACAGAATCAATAACTGATCTTGTAAATCTATCAAAGTCTTCGTTTTTCATAGAATCGATGACTTCATCTACAGTTTTGTTCATGTCAATTTCTTTGCATCTACGATCTGCCTCAGAACAATAAAACTCAATGTAACCTTGGATGTAATCATATTCTGGTCCTTCAATTCCTATTTCTAATCTCCTTCGGCTTAGTCTTTGTCTCCAAGTTTCACTCATTAAATCATCTTTAATACTTCGTTATAGAATTTAAAGAAAAACTCTTTTTCATGATAAATTTGCGACAAATTGGTAAATTACTATAGAACCTATTACTATCCCAATTATACCTCCAACAACTACTGCATATTTTTTGCGAGATTCACTTCTTTCAAATTTGATATTGGCTATACGTTTTGCCTCTGAGTGATGTTTCTCACATCGAAATTTACCTTCATATTCCCTAACTCCTTTTTCATCACATTCGTCACATTTTTGGTCGTCCACAATGATCTTTTGAATTTTACCAATGTTTAAAATTTCTGATTGATTTACGATCAAATCTAAATTATTAGCAAAAATAGACCTTTTTGTTAGGTTGATATGAAATAATTTTGCTCAAAAAAATAGACTGGAAGAAAAATTTTGATGACTGATTTACATATAATCACAAAACAGTCAATAATTATAACAAAAATTGGACAAAAATTTTCTAATAACTATACTAGCAGAAGATATAGAGTAATCAAAGGGGGATCCAGGACGAAATGAGTATCTTCTAAAAAGAATCAATGAAAACAAAGAGATCTTTAATTCAGACAAATTATATCTTGAAAGAATTTCAGAACAAGTTAATGAAAGATTTTTGATCATAATATAATAAAAAATTAAAATTATGAAGTTAACACAGAAAGTAATTCTAATTAATTATCAATGTATCGTGTAAAAGAAAATTAGATTTGCAGAGATAAATATTGAAATTTGTAATTTATAATAAAATAAGTTAAATGATTTATTGTGATATAGTTTCTTATTCCTAAAAATTGTATAAGAGAAACGTTGTATGTTATAAAAAATATAGAAAATGTAAATTTAAAATCAACAAAAATTTTAGAAATATTTAGTTTAGATATGATGTAAAAAATAGTTCACTATAACAGACAAAAGACTAAATGTAGCAAAAAATTTTAATATTTATTGATACATGCTCCTTCTCTTGCAATAGGTGCTGCAATTGCATCAGTAGCATTAATTGTAGTATTTTTAGGATTTGATACAATTTCAAATGAATCAGAACTTGTTTTGGAATTAGATTCGCCTATTCAACAATTTGGACCAGCAAAGATTTCTTTGACAGCATTTTTGGCAAATGCTTCACCAATACTTGGAAATCCTGATGCTCCAATTACTCTTGTTGAGTTTGGTGATTATCAATGTCATTTCTGTAATGTTTTCTTCCATTCAACTGAAGATGATATTTTGAAAAATTATATAGAGACAGGAAAAGTGAGAATGGTCTTCAAAGATTACAACATAATTGGACCTGATTCTGTTACTGCATCACATGGAGCACATTGTGCAAATGATCAAGAATTGTTTTGGGAGTATCATGATATTCTGTATTCAAACTGGACGGGTGAAAACAATGGATGGGCATCATCTGAAAATCTTGCAAAGTTTGCACAAGAAATTGGCTTGAATATGGATGAATGGTCTGAATGCATGGCAAATAAGCCTCATTCACAAGTAATTCTTGAAAGTAATGGAGATGCAAGAACGCTTGAAATAACAGGCACACCAGCATTTTTTGTTATTGGACCAGATGGAAACACTACACCAATTTTTGGAGCACAACCATTTACAGTATTTGAGAATATTTTTGAAACAGAACTTAGAAAATAAAATTTTTAGCGATCAATTAATGAATAAAGAACAAAAAAGTAGTAAAATTTCCTTCCTAGTTAGTTAGAATTTACGGGATATCCTTATTAATGAACCATCGAACCGAGGCGTATGACCGCAGGAATAGATGACATTGCAATATACATTCCTAGATTGTATATTGATGCAATTGATTTTGCAAAAGCTAGAGGTTTAGACCCAGTAAAATTACAAAAAGGTCTCGGAGTTTCTCAAATGGCAATTGTTGATGCCAATCAAGACCCAGCATGTCTTGCAGCAAATGCATGTTTGAAAATTATGCAAAAAAACAAACTATCCCCAGAAGATATTGGAAGATTATATGTTTCAACTGAATCAGCATTTGATGAATCAAAGGCAATGAACTCTTATGTTATTGGAATGTTAGAACAGGTTTATGGTCAAGGTGCATTTGAACACTGTGGAGGTATTGAGACAAAATTTGCTTGTGTCAGTGGTTCCTATGCTCTTTATGACAATACAAACTGGATTAGAGCTGGAGAAGCAGACGACAAGGCTGCACTTGTAGTGGTATCAGATATTGCAAAATACGATATGGGTTCTAGTGGGGAGATGACCCAAGGAGCAGGAGCAGTAGTAATGCTTCTCAATGACAAACCAAGATTACTGGAATTTGATCCTAAAGTAACAGCTACATCGATTATAGATGAATATGACTTTTACAGACCTTTTGGAAAAGAGACACCAATTGTACATGGTCAATATTCTAATTTGCTTTACTTGATTCAGGTGAGAAAAGCACTTGATGCTTACAAGAAAAAAGTAATTTCAACAGGACTAATCAATATAGAACCTGGCGAAACAATCTTAGATCATATGGATTACATCAACATGCATTTGCCATACAGTAACATGGGAAAAAAGGCCTTGGCATATATGGTCAGACATGAATGGCGTCAACTTCCTCGATGGAAGAGAATTTTACAGGAAATAGGAATGGATGAGCCAGTACCAAAAGACCCACGTGGGACAATTGAATCCGTATTAGGAGATGCCGAATTTATGGCAAAAGACCATGAATTTACCAAACTATTTTCAAAAACTCAGGAATTCCAAGAAGTATACGAATCAAAACTTGCTAGTTCACTTATTGCATCTACTATGATTGGGAATTTGTATACTGCATCACTATACTTGGGATTCAGAAGTAGTTTAGAATTTGAATATCAAAAAGGAATTGATTTGGAAGGAAAAAGAGTTGGATTTGGATCTTATGGTAGTGGTGCTAGTGCAATGGTATTCAGTGGAGTTATTCAACCAGAATACAAACAAGTTGTAAAGGACATGAACTTGGAAGTAGAGATCGGTGAAAGAAAAAGATTGACATGGGATGAATATGAAAATTTACATGAAAATAAACTATCCATTGATGAATCAATGGTTCATACAAAGAAAGAATTTGTCTTGATAGATGTGAAAACTGAGACAGAGTCTATAGGCGAAAGACGTTACGTCTTTAATGAATAATATATCTTAAAGAAATTTTGTTTTCATAAATCGAATGTAACGTCCAAGAATTCTCCGATTTCCTTGAATGTGAAATTATATGAATCATTGAGTGTTTTGATAATACGTGACAACTCTGAATTATAATCCCAAAAAAAATCATTTCCCGTAAGATATGGGTATATTTTTTCGTCCTTTATTCCATGTGATTCCAATATTTGATAATGACTTACAAACAATCTTTCTCTACTCAAATGAACAGATGGATCATCACTCTCACATGCTAATACACCAAGAGCAGACTTTCCAATTACTTCTTTTGTGTCATCTCTAAATTTAATTAAATGATTAGTAATTTGTGGGATAGTTGTCTCCATTAGTATCTGACTAATCTTCATAATTTACGCATAATAATTATGAACTTAAACATATTGAAAAAATAAACAACGTAAACTATTCTATACTCTAATAGAATATACAAGGAGAATTTTCTAACATAGTAGAATAATGCAAGACGAACCTAACCAAGTCAAGGATTATCTATTTGATTACTTAGCAAAGTCAGACGAGAAAATTCAAAAATTAATTTCAGAGGAGAAGTTTTCAGAAATTATTGATGATGTGATTACAAATTGTTATGACAAAATCATTACACTAGGAGAGAAAGACGAAAGTATGGGGGTTTTAGCAACAGGATTGCTACATTTTCTTCTTACTAATGCGTTGTTGAATAGTCAAAGGAAGATAGAGTATGAGGGAATAGAGGTAGACATTGTTATTCCAGATTTAAAAACATTAGAGAAAGATCCGAAACAAACTTTGATCATATGCATTCCAAAAACAAGTAACAAAGAGGAAATTGAGAAAAAATTAACGGAATTATACAAAATACAGCCAGAAAAACAGAATGTATGGTTGGTTTTATCACAAAAACTTGATTTTGAAAACAGAACATACATCATACAGAAAGATAATCAAACATTTTCAAAGATTATCTTTGATATTGCACAATTTGTAAACGTACATGGACAAAATAAATTCAAAATTTTACGGATATAAAGAAGGTATCATTCAAGTATCATTGTGAGACCAATCGGATTAATTGTTGTAGCTGTAAGTCTTGGAGCTATAATGGCAATCATTGCCGGAGATTATTCTAATCAAGATGAAGCACCTTGGGATGGGTTGAATTGCGACGAAATGTTAGACTTTAGCGCTTCAGATCAACATCAAGATCTAACTATGGATCAACATATGAAATTTCACGAGTATTACATCAACCATTGCTCAGACACTGAAATACCTTAAATTCTAAAAGTAAAATAGCAAAAATAAATTATTTCAACAGAGTTTTCAAATCAATATTCTTTTTGAAAATACGATACAAAGAAGCATCACTCATGTTTTTGATGAATGGAATTGAGCCTAAAACTTTGATTCCAGTAAGGTTTTGCAAGTCCCGCTTTAATTCTGGAATAGGATAACCATTTTCAAAATTATTAATTATAATTCCTTTAACTGGAATTTTATATTTTTCACACATCTTCACAGTCATTATAGTGTGATTAACTGTTCCAATCTTACTTCTTGTTATAATGACTGCAGGAATTTTCATCTCTTTGATCAGATTTGTAATGTAATAATTTTTCAAAATTGGAGTCATAATTCCACCCATCCCCTCAACAAGAATCATGTCATGAAGTTTTGTAAGTTTCTTAAAACTAGATAATATTGTAGATATTTTTGGTTTTGTCTTCAAAGTTTTCCATGCAGTATATGGAGATGCAGGAATTTTGAAGAATTGTGGATTTACTAATTTTTCAGGATCACATGCCTTTGCGGCACGGGACAAAATTACAATGTCTTCCGATTTGTAACCTTTTTTTTCAGCTCTTCCAGCTGCGAAAGGCTTCATTACTCCAACATCAATTCCCATCTTTCGGAAAGCAACTGCTAATCCAGCAGCGATGTAGGTTTTTCCAACATCAGTATCAGTTCCAGCAATAAAGAGTGATTTCAACAAATTAGATTCAGAATTTTTGGTTGATTAACTCATCGGTTAATTATTAAGATCTGAGATCCTACAAAATTAGTTGAAAAGCTATGTTTGGCACCCAAACACACAGATGAAAGAATGGAATTCTTTTGATAAAATCATCAAAGGAAAAGGAATGTGGCTTATTGACTCTAAAGGCAACAAAATGCTTGATGGGGTGGCATCAATGTGGTGTAATGTATGGGGGCATTCTAATCCTGAATTAGTTAGAGCCATCACAAACCAGAGCAAAAAATTGCAGCATTCGTCCATGTTTAATCTTACAAACGAGCCTGCTGAAAGGCTTGCAGAAAATCTAGTAAATATATCACCAGGAATGCATAAGATCTTTTTTTCTGATAACGGTTCTACAGCAATGGAGATTGCTATCAAACTAGCACTACAATACTGGAAAAACATAGGAGAGAAAAAGAAAACAAAAATTGCAACAATAGAAAATGGATACCATGGGGATACATTTGGAGCAATGTCTGTTGGATATGTACCAGAATTTTTTGGTAAATTTAAGGAACAATTATTTTCAACAATACAATTTCCAGTTCCAAACAAATACAGAATACCAAAAGGATTTACTTTTTCAGATTATCAAAACTATTGTATAGAAAAAATAGAAAAGAAATTTTCTAAAAATAATAACATTGCAGCTTTTATCATGGAAAGTGGTGCACAAGTAGCTGGTGGAGTTATAATTTATCCAAAAGGATTTCAGAGAAAGATTAGTCAATTATGCAAAAAATATGATGTCTTATTTGTTTTAGATGAGATTGCAACGGGTTTAGGAAGACTAGGATCCATGATACAATATGAAGAACAAAAAAGTACTCCAGATATTGTGGCATATGGAAAAATGTTAACGGGCGGATATCTAACAATGGCTGCAACTATGACAAACAAGAAAATTTATGATTCGTATTTAGGGGAATTTAATGATTGGAAGCATCTATTTCATGGGCATACCTATACTGGTAATCCAATTGCAGCAGCTGTTGCAAATGAAAATCTCAAAATGTATAAAACAAAAAGTTTGATCAAAAAGATTCAAAAAACATCAAAAGTGTTTGAAAAATTTTATCAAGAAATTTCAGAAATTGATATTGTGGGTGATATTAGACACAAAGGAATGCTGATGGGAATTGAAATAGTGACTAATAGAAAGAAAAAGACTCCAATTCATCCCAAAAAATCAATAAACAAAATATTTTTTGAAGAGGGTAAAAAACAAGGGATCTATCTTAGAACTCTAGGGAACATAGTCATGCTTGTGCCACCCCTAGCAATTTCAGAAAAAGAGCTAAATCTGCTTCTAAATGGAGTGATTAGAACGATAAAGGCTGCAAGATTAAAGGTAATCTGACTGTTAACCCCCATAATCTTCAAGGTTAACATTTCCACTAATATTATTAATGAAATATTGTTTGAGAACAGTATGAGCACTCTAGATTTTATCAAAGAGTGTCAAGAAAAAGTATTTTCTGGAATTGGGATTTCATTCGAAGATGCTGAAAAATTATTTGACATTCCAGATGTGAATCTAAAAGAATTAGCAAAGTGTGCAAATGAGATCACTAGAGATTTCAATGGAAGTAAGGTTGATGTGGAGCAGTTAAACAATATTAAAAAAAATGCATGCAGTGAAGACTGTACATTTTGTGGACAATCTGCGTTTTTTGATACAGGAATTGAAACATACGAATTACCAACTCCTGAAGAGATAGTTACAAAAGCTCAAAAAGCAAAAGATGAAGGAGCTGAATCATATTGCCTTGTTGCTGCATGGAGAGAGCCATCATCAAGGGATTTTGAAAAAGTATGTAAAATTATTAGTGAGATAAATGATAAAGTTGAAATAACTATTGAATGTAGTTTAGGTTTTCTCACTAAAGAACAGGCAAGAAAGCTGAAAAAACTCAAAGTAAAAAGATATAATCATAATTTAGAAACTGCAAAGTCAAAATTTTCAGAAATTTGTACAACTCATACATATGAAGACAGATTAAAGACATTAGAAATTGCAAGGAATGCGGGATTAGAGTTATGCACTGGTGGAATTATTGGACTAGGTGAAACAAGAGAACAAAGACTAGAGTTGGCGTTAGAATTAGCTAGACTATATCCTGAAGAAGTGACTATTAACATGCTAGTTCCAATTCCAGGAACTCCACTTGAATTGCAAACGGAACTATCTAATTCAGAAATTCTCAGAATGTTTTCTGTGATCAGATTTTTATTACCAGAATCAGTTATCAAAATTTCTGGTGGAAGAGAGACAAATCTAGATGATTCTGGTGAAGAATTACTTCAAAGTGGTGCTAATGGAATTATTACTGCAGGTTACTTAACAATGACCGGAAATGAGGCTAAGAAAGACTTGGAAATGATAGAAAAAATTGGCCTCCAAGCATAAACTGAACTTTATTGATTCAGAATTAAAGAGAATTAGGCGAAATAACCTCTACAGGAAATTACGATATGGAAAAACAAATGGAGCCTATATTACAATAAATGGCAAAAAACTTTTGAATTTATGTTCAAATGACTACCTAGGAATTCCAACAGTAAAGATTCAATTCAAACAGCTTCAATCAAGTTCAAGACTTGTTTCCGGGAATGATGAGTCATACAAAAAATTAGAAGATGCTCTTGCAAAGCACAAATCAAAACAAAACAGCTTGATTTATCCTACTGGATACATGGCAAACCTTGGAGTAATTTCTTCGATTGCAAAAAAAGGAGATTTAATTCTCAGTGATGAGTTAAACCATGCAAGTATCATAGAATCATGCAAGTTATCTGATGCCCAAGTTTCAATTTACAAACATAACAATATGCAAGATTTACAAAAAAAATTAAAACATAAAGCCAAAAACAAGTTTGTAATCACTGAAGGAATATTTAGCATGGATGGGGATTTTTCATTTATGAAACAAATTACAGAAGTCTCAGAAAAAGCAAATGCAATTATAATTGTAGATGATGCGCATGGGGATTTTGTTGTTGGGAAAGATGGAAAAGGAACGCCAAATTATTTTAATGTAACAAAGAAAATTGATTTGTATATTAGCAGTCTAAGTAAAGGATTAGGATCATTTGGAGGATACGTTGCATCACAAAATAATGTTATTGATTTATGTATTAACAAATCAAAATCATTTATCTACACATCTGCGCTTCCATCATTTTTGATTGATCATTCCATGAAAAGGTTTGAATCTAATAGAGAAAAGCAAAAGAAAAAACTAGAGAAAAATACTAAACAACTCTCAAAAGGACTAACACAAATTGGATACAAAATAAATTCGTCAACACACATTATACCAATAATTATTGGAAATGAGAAATCAGCAATGGACTTTGGAAAATTCTTGTTTAATAATGGAGTATTTGTACAGCCAATCAGATATCCTACAGTCCCAAAGAATCAAGCAAGATTAAGAATTTCAGTTACTGCCTGGCTCTCAGATGCAAATATAGAAAAAGCACTGGAAATTTTTGAAAAAGCCTACCCAAAATTTAGATAATTACCGTAGAGTGTCAAAACCACCTATGGCAGGAGATCCAATAATTACTGCAAGTGTGACTATAATTCCTAAACCAACACCTACAATCACTAAACGCATATTCATACCAAAATTTTGCACATCACAGTTAAAAATTGATTGGATCAAGATTAGGAAGAGATTTGGAAGAAGGTTTTAAAGGAAAAATTATAATTTTATTTCATGGCAGATCCTACAATATTTGTAGCATTACTTGCTGGCTTAGGTTCATTTATTGCCCCCTGCATTCTCCCAATTATTCCAGCTTTTCTTGCATACATTTCTGGTACTACTGTAACAGAACTTGGTTCTAAAAGTGGATCTGTCCTTTCCATTAATCGAGTAAATATCGTACTTAATACTATATTTTTTGTCATAGGATTCTCGGTTGTATTTTCTATTTTGGGAGTTTTGATTAATAGTGTTTTTTCTATGGCAGTTGGTGAATTTACGGAGAGTCTTAATTTTGTAGGTGGAACAATCATTATTGCATTTGGAATCTTTATGTTGTTATCTACAAAAATTCGTTCATTAAATATAGAGAAAAAATTCTTTCCAAAAAGTTCAAAAACAAGCTATCCAATGTCATTTGTATTTGGTTTAGCCTTTGCAGTTGGTTGGACACCATGTGTTGGCCCAATACTTGGAACAATACTTACATTGGCAGCTACTACTCCATCTCTTTCATTTAGCTTATTACTTGCATATTCATTAGGTCTAGGAATTCCATTCATTTTGATGGGTGTCTTTTTCTCAAGAGCAACAAGACTTATTCGTTCAATGACTAAACATCTCAAATACTATAACGTAATCTTGGGAGGATTCATTATACTATTAGGAATTTTAGTATTCACAAATCAATTGGCATATATTGCAAATTTCCCACTTCTTAACGATTTGGTGCTACTAGGGTGATTAAATGAAATCAGAAATAAAAACAGCGCTAATCTCAGGAATTGTAATTGCCACTGGATTAGGCATAATGAGCATGATTTTTTCGTCATTTGATGAGAAGTTCGAGTCTGAAAACATGGCCTCTGAAGGAAATTCAATCACTAAAATTGATAAATCAGGATTCAAAACAGCTCCAGATTTAGTTGGAATTGCTCACTATCTTAATACTACACCTGAAAAATTAAGTGAAGAAATCAAAGACAAAGTGATACTTTATGATATTTGGACATACAGTTGCATTAATTGTATCAGAACATTACCATACATCACCGCATGGGATGACAAATATGCAGATCAAGGATTATTAATCATCGGAATTCATTCTCCAGAATTTGAATTTGAAAAAGATCCTGAAAATGTTAAGATGGCAATTAAAAAATATAGTATTGATTATCCTGTTGTTTTGGATAACGATATGGAAACATGGAAAGCATTTGATAATAGATACTGGCCAAGAAAATACATTGCAGACCATGAAGGATACATAAGGTATGATCATATCGGGGAAGGAGGGTATAAAGAAACTGAAAAAATCATTCAACAACTTTTGGATGAAAGAAACACATCACTTGGAATTCAGATGGCATCAGCTGCACCACTTGTAGATATTGATGCATTTGAACATACAATGTTTAGAACTCCTGAATTATACTTTGGTTACAAGTTTGCACAAAATAGAAATCAGCTTGGAAGTGAAGAGGGATTCAAACCAGGAAAAATAGTCACATATTTAGAATCTGATAAAATTAACTTAAACAAATTCTATCTGACAGGAGATTGGAAGAATTATGAAGACAGCATGGAATTAGTATCAGACACTGGAACCATCAAATTGCTATACACCGCAAAACAAGTAAACATAGTAACTGACAATGTTGCAGAATTAGAAATATTTCTTGACGGAGAACCAATTCCTGCAAAGTATTCAGGAGATGATATTACATCAGGAAATATGTTGATAGTTTCAGAACCTGATCTTTACAACATCATAAGCAGTGAAAATAGTTTATCACATGTAATGGAAATACAGATCAAGGGTAAAGGATTCCAAATATTCACATTTACCTTTGGATAGTGTAACCATGCCCTCTTGTCACTCCAGTGACAACAGATGTAGTGACAAATCTGTTTAAAACAAAAATTTGCAGTCAGATTAGGGAAATTATGGCATGATAAGTAATTCTTGGGATAAAGTAGTTAGAGGTAACATATCTCAAAGTGTAATTAATAAAATAAAGCCAGATACACCAATCAAAAATAAGATTGATTTAGCACAAAAAAAATTAGAATTTCAGATTTTAAAATTAGATGGAATTAATGAAAAATTAAAGAAAAAAGATGTTATGATCTTAGAAAAGATTGTAAATGCTCAAACAAGTAACCAAAATGGTCATGCTCAAGCATATGCGGGAGAATTAGCCCAAGTTAGAAAAATGAGCAATATGGTAAGCGGGGCAAAATTATCCATGGAACAAATCAATCTCAGATTAAGCACGATATCAGAACTTGGAGATGTAGTAGTTACACTTAGCCCATGTATGGCAATCATCAGAGGACTAGCCCCATCACTAAAAGGAATCATGCCAGAGGCAAGTGCTTCAATGCAAGATTTATCACAAATACTTGGAGATGTAATGTCAGGCTCATCAATTAACGTTGGTGATAGTTTGAGTGTTGGCACTGAGACAAATGCAGACACCTTGGCAATTCTAGAAGAAGCACATAGTGTAATTGCTGGTCAGACTAAATCGTCAATTCCAGAAATTCCCGACAGTCTCAAACATCAAATAGTTGAGAAAAGATCAAACATTATAATCTAAAATTTTTTGAATTAGTCTTCATTTTGATTTCTTTTTACTTTTCTGAACTAGAATTTTCTTTATTCTAGAAATTGTAGGATAGCTATATCCACGTCGTCGATAATTTGCTATCATCATCTTCCAGTTCTTTAATCTCCATTGAGCTTGTTCGATAGTTACGGAATGAACCTCTTTTTTAATAATACTTTTTCTTCCTACTTTTAGAGTTCCAGCATCTTTTGCAGACCATCTGTTCCTAGCAAATTTTAGTCCAGAAAGTATCTCTTCTACAGGCATTTCTTTGAAATATTCTTTCAGTTTTTTTAGTTCCATGTCTGTAGGTTTTTTGGAAATTGGTAACTCGATGATCGGTTTTGCCATGAAATTTCTAATGTGTTATACTTTAAGAGAATCTTGCTAAACCAGAATTAACTAAAACAGGGAATAGTTAGAAAAGATTTGATGAATTCTAACAGGATAACGGAATGTTAGCGTTTTTACATAATGTGTTATACATTCCAAATCCAAGGATCAAAGTAGCAAAAGCAGCTAAAGGAATCAAAATGAAAATATTGGTTTTTCGACCCATAATCAAAACTAAAAGTATGCCTATAAAATTGTCACACTTACTCTACAACAATAGTAAAGGTCCCTTTTGTTTTTGGATCTTGTAATAATGAAACCATCTCTCTTGGTAATAGATCAGATGCTTTGTCACATTTAACAGCCAAAGTTCTAGGACATATGAAATCGCTTTTTCTAATAACAATATCTTCAGAATGGGTAAGGATTAGATCAGGGTGTCCTTTTCCCTCTAGTACAAATTCGTGTTCTCCAACACGAATTGAAAAAATTACTTTAGCACCAAAGACTTTGAGTTTGTCTTTTAATTCTTGAGGCAAATCAGCGCAGCCTGAAGTTGCATTAACACCAATTATACAATCCCCTTGGGGTGTTAAGTGAGACTCTTTTGTAATCTCTATAGTTTTTTGGTGATTTGATCTAATACATTCATTTCCAGAAAATTGAATTTCGAATCTCACGCCAAATCTAATTGGCTAGACTTAAATTAAACTTTCAAAGACTTTGAATCAAATGCTTCCTCAACAACAAGGTTACGATAGAGCAATTACAGTATTTTCACCAGATGGTAGACTCTACCAAGTAGAGTATGCTATCGAGACTGTTAAGAGAGGAACAATCGCAGTTGGCGTAAAATGTAAAGAGGGCATAGTTATCGCAGTTGAAGAAAAACCAAGAAAATTACAGATTTCTGAAACGGCGCAAAAGATTTTCCAAATTGATGATCATGTTGGAGTTGCAGCAGCAGGATATATTCCAGATGCAAGAAGTCAGGTGGATAATGCAAGATTCTTTTCTCAAAGTAACAAAATGATTTATGATGAACCAGTTGAGGTTGAAACGATTGCAAAACATTTAGCTGATCAATGTCAACAATTTACACAATATGCAGGTGTAAGACCTTTTGGTGTTGCACTGATTCTAGGAGGAGTAGTGAATAAAGTACCACAGATGTATCTTACTGATCCCAGTGGGACATACATCTCTTATGACGCAATTGCAATTGGGGCAGGTTCTGAAGAAGTAACTGACTTTTTAGAAAAAACTTACAAAAATGATCTTTCATTAGATGACGCTTCAGCATTAGCTACAGCAGGAATTTATCTATCAAGTGAAGATAAAGAAGGAGCAGATCATATCAAAATGGCACACATTAAAACGGAAACAGGTTTGTATGAAATACTTTCTAAAGATCAAATTACAAATTTTGCAAAAACTGCCAAAGAAAAATATCCACATGAGCAAAAATAATTACTTTTAACTGATTGTGAGATTAAATTACATTGAAATTATCAGTCGCCATTCCTGAATCAGCACTGTCAGATGATTCACTTAAGATAGACAAGACTAGAAAAATATCAGTTCTAGCAAGGGCTTGTGCTATTTTCAAAATAGATACAATCTATGTCTATCAGGATGGAGATAACAAACAAGATGGGAGTCTACTAGTAATGATTCTAAAATATTTAGAAACACCACAGTTTTTGAGAAGAAGATTATTTCCTAAAATGAATGACCTAAAGTTCGCAGGAGTACTTCAACCACTAAAAATTCCAAGCCACATTACACCAGCAAATTCAAAAAAAATCAATAGAGGGAATGTAAGAGAAGGAATTGTAGTTAGCATAAAAGGGAAAAGATTTGTAGATGTTGGAATAAACCAGTTAATACAATTTTTTGGTAAAACTTCAATAGGAAAAAGAGTTACAGTTCAATTCAAAGAAGGTTATCCTAAATTATCGGTAAAAGAAATTGATAAAAACGAAGTTCCAGATTATTGGGGATACTCAGTAAAAGAGAGAGCAAACTTATTTTCACTATTAAACGAGTGGAAGGGAAATATAATCATCACATCTAGAAAAGGAAAAACTGCAACAAAAGAACAGATTTCTAAATATATAAAATCAGAACAGCCAACACTGATAGTGTTTGGCTCTCCTGAAAAAGGAGTTCATGAAATTTTGGGAGGAAGGATAAAAAATATACAAAATGCAAAGATTCTAAATTTTTTCCCGGATCAAGCTACTCAAACTGTACGTCTAGAAGAAGCATTACTAGGAACATTAGCAATAATTAATTCTCAAAGAATATCATAATATGGCAGAAAGAAAAAATTTCTTGTTAGTTGCAAGTGTGATGGGCGCAGCAGGAATTATAATTGGCGCAATTACTATTTGGAATATGGTATCAGATTTGTTAAAGCCATAATAATTTTAGTCATATTTGGTTAACCAATATTTTTACAGTGGTTAACGATATCTCATATGGTTTAATAGAGGGCAATCGATGAGGCGTCTTAGTCATGGGCGCTCGTAAACACCATCAACCACGCAGAGGAAGTCTTGCATACTCACCTAGAGGACGTGCCAAAAGCATGGAAGCAAGGATTAGAGCCTGGCCAAAATTAGATTCAGATGAACCAAAAATTTTAGCTCATTGTGGATTCAAAGCAGGTTGTGTACAGATAGTAAGTATTGACGATCGAGAAAAGACACCAAATGCAGGAAAACAACTTGTTAGTCTTGGGACAGTCTTGGTAACACCTCCAGTGCTAATTTTAGGGATTAGAGGATATTCAAAAGATCATTATGGATTACGTGCAGAATTTGATGTATATGCAGAAGACATTCCAAAATATATTACAAAAGAAATTACATTAAAAAATAAAGAGGGGGCATTAGAAAATGCAGAAAAAAGATTAGGTAAGATTAAAGAAATCTTTGCAATTGTTGCAGTTTCCCCACGTGCAGCTGGATTAGAACAAAAAAAACCATATGTTTTTGAAGCTTCAGTTAGTGGTGGAGACATACAAAAACAATTTACTCATGTTAAAGAATTACTTGGAAAAGAAATTAAAATTGATCAAATTTTCGAACTTGGTTCAACTGTTGATGTTGCTGCAATTACCAAAGGTAAGGGATGGCAAGGCGTCATTCAGAGATGGGGTGTAAAAAAGAAACAACACAAATCAAGAAAAACAGTTAGAGAAGTAGGTTCACTAGGCCCAATCTCTCCACAAAGTGTCATGTATACAGTTCCAAGAGCAGGACAGATGGGGTTCCATCAAAGAACAGAATATGATAAACGGATTATGATTATAGGAAATACAGATGATGATCAAATTAAAATTAATCCAGATGGAGGATACAAACACTTTGGATTGGTTAAAGGAGATTTTATTGTTCTAAAAGGTTCAGTTCCTGGAACATATAGAAGATTAATCAAACTAAGAAGTCAAATCAGAAACGTTCCAGCCAAAGTTCTCAAACCAAACATTTTGGAGGTAGTAGTATAATGAAAACAACTGTATACACAACTTCTGGAGCAAAAGATGGAGAAGTGGAACTTCCAATTGTATTCTTGACTCCATTTAGAAGGGAATTAATTCACAAAGCTTTCACTAATTTAACTTCACACAAATTCCAACCACAGGGAAGGCACCCAACTGCAGGTCAAGATGTAGTAGCAGACTCAAACAATCCGCCTACAGGTCAAGGTGTATCTCGTGTAGCCAGAGCGACTGGAGGAGGAGGAGGAAGATCAGGTCAAGGTGCCGAAGTTGCGTCAACTAGAGGAGGAAGACAAGCACATCCACCTATTGTTGGAAAAGTAATTTACAAAAAATTAAACAAAAAAGAAAACAAACTAGCATTATGTTCTGCAATTGCAGCAACTGCCTCAAAAGACCTTGTAGAATTACGGGGTCACAAAGTTGAAGGTATTAAATTATTCCCAATCATAGTATCAGATGATATTGAATCAATTTCTAAAACTAGTGAAATCTCCAAGGTGTTAGATTCACTAAATCTATCACAAGACGTTAAGAGACTAGAATCAAGAAAAATACGTTCTGGACAATCAAGACTTAGAGGAAGGAGTAAGAAAGTTGGAAAGAGTGTTTTGTTTGTAACAACAAATTCTTCAAACTTAAGAAAAGCAATAGGCGCACTTCCAGGAGTAGAAGCAAAAAATGTTAAAGATTTGAGCGTATTAGACTTAGCGCCAGGTTCTGATCCAATTAGATTAACAGTATATACCAAATCAGCAATTAAAGAAATTGGGAAAATTAAATCAACACATCTGGAGTTAATGGTGAAAACACAATGAATTTAGACCAAGCAAATAAAATCATTGTAAAGCCACACATTACAGAAAAAACATTTGCAATGGTAGAAAATGAAAGTAAAGTTTGTTTCATTGTACATCTTTCAGCAAGTAAACCTCAAATTGCGGAGGCAGTAAAAATACTTTACAACGAAAATGTTACCAATGTTAATACTGCAAGAACAATTTATGGTAAAAAGGCATTTGTTAAGTTTGAGACTACAGCAAAAGCTAGGGATTTGGCAACAAAGATAGGAATGCTATAATATGGACCGTAAAACTCGAAGTACATTAACAGAGGAGAAGAAGAATGGTTAAACTATTTTCATACAGAGGGATTCCGAAAGAGGAGTTAGAAAACACATCTTTCGAGAAATTATTCCTCTTATTCAACTCCAGACAAAGAAGATCTCTCACCAGAGGTATTACTGATGGAAAGAGGAAACTAATTGAGGAGATAAAGTCTGCAAAAGCAGGTAAATTGAAGAATCCTATCAAAACTCACCTAAGAGATTTGATTATTCTACCTCACATGGTAGATGTTACAGTAGATGTTTTTTCAGGAAAAGAATTTGTTCCAGTCTCAATTAAAACAGAAATGATTGGGCATTATCTGGGAGAATATGTCATAACAAACAAAAAAGTCTCACATGGGGCACCAGGTGTAGGAGCATCGAGATCCAGTCTCTATGTACCGTTGAAGTGATTATTATGGGTAGATTCGGTTACGCTTTCCAAAATTATGATGCAACAAGACATGTACGTTCCTCATTAAGAGAAAAAGACATTTCACACAAACATGCACGTGAAGTGGCAGTTGCAATTAAAGGAATGTCAATTGAAAAAGCAAGAGATTACTTACAAGCAGTCATTCATAAAGACAGAGCAGTTGCATTTAGACGATTCAAAAACCAAGTAGGACATAAATCAGATCCTGGAATGATGTCAGGACGTTATCCACAAAAAACAGCAAAAGAATTCATCAAAGTTTTAGATAATTTAGAATCAAATGCAGAATACAAAGGAATGGATTTGGATAGATTAAAAATTATAAACGCAACTGTTCACAAAGGAGTAACAATAAAAAGATTCATTCCAAGAGCAATGGGAAGAGCAACTCCTAAGAACGATGTATTAACTCACGTAGAATTAGTGGCTCAGGAGATTTAGAAATGTCAGCAGTCAAAAACGTACTCAAAGATAATTACAACATGATGCTTCTCAAAGATTATCTGAGAGAAGCAATCAAAGATGCAGGTTTTTCACATGCAGAAATATCAAAAACTCCAACAGGAACTAGAGTTGCACTACACGTGACAAGACCTGGAATCGTTATAGGAAGAAAAGGAACTGGAATCAGAGCACTTACCGAAAAACTTGCAACAGATTTTAACTTAAAGAACCCACAAATTTCAGTACTAGAAATTGACAAACCAGAACTAGTTCCAGGTGTTATGTGTAACAGAATGGCCGCCCACATTGAACGTGGAACGGCTTTTAGGAGAGCAACAATGTGGACATTAAAACAAATCATGGAAAATGGAGCAATGGGAGTTCAAATTACAATTTCTGGAAAACTTAGAGGTGACCGTTCAGCATTTGAAAAACACACAGCAGGAATTTTACCAAGAGCAGGACATCATGCAGAGATTATTGTTGAACAAGACATTGCACATGTAAAAACTGCAATGGGTTTAATTGGAATTAGAATTAGAATTGCAAGAAAAGAAAAGCTTATTCCAGAATTTGAATTAAGGGAGAGCAAAGTACAAAAAGAAAAACCAAAGGAAAACAAAGTAGAAGAAGTAGAAACAGAAAGTGGTAAAGTAGAAGTTATCAAAGTTGAAGGAAGG
>Ga0208570_1000295_pt1 | contig 20351 bp, 17 predicted proteins | sample DeeseametaMP1202_FD_184192 | JGI IMG/M metagenome (GOLD analysis project Ga0208570, IMG submission 184192) | Marine microbial communities from the Deep Indian Ocean - MP1202 (SPAdes) | ecosystem: Environmental > Aquatic > Marine > Oceanic | place: South Indian Ocean | collected 2011-03-08
CATTGGGGCTCGATAAATGACGATGGGAGCATTTACATCAACACCGGCTCCGGAGAGACCGGGAAAGACATCATAATATTCAATTTGGGTGACGGAAATGACACTGTTGCAGAGCACGAAACAACCACAGCAGATAGATGTATCCTTAAGTTCGGTACCGGAATTTCTGCCGACAATATTCAACTTTCACGGGTTGGCTATGATTTGAAGCTCTCGTTTACCAACAGCCCTACTGATTCCGTTACTATTTATAATTGGTTTTTTGCCGATGGCTATACCATCGGATCCCTTCAATTCGAAGGCCAAGAACCCCTAGACGCAGTAACATTCGTCGAATCAAAAATGTAAATTTAGAACCAAAATCTCCACAACAAAAAAGCCGGTGCTCTTACGAACACCGGCCTTTCCTTTGCCACATTCTAAAACTCAAACGATCACTTCCCGTAAACAGGAAACCTAGCACAAACCGCTTTCACTTTTTCACGCACTTCCGCAATCAGTGCCTCGTTTTCCAGATCTGCCAGAATATCGCACATCCAGCCCGCCAGTTCCTTCACTTCTGTTTCGCCAAAACCACGACGAGTCACAGCCGGAGTTCCTATCCGCAAACCACTGGTGACAAACGGCGAGCGTGGGTCATTCGGGACGGCGTTTTTATTAACAGTGATAAACGCTTTGCCTAACGCTGCATCGGCGTCTTTACCAGTAATGTCCTGCTTGATCAGAGACAGCAGGAACAAGTGGTTGTCGGTGCCATCAGATATCACATCATAGCCGCGCTCAACAAACACCTGCGCCATCGTTTTTGCGTTGACGACCACTTGTTTTTGATAGGTTTTGAATTCGTCGCTCATGGCTTCTTTAAAGCACACGGCTTTGGCGGCGATGACGTGCATTAAGGGGCCGCCCTGCCCGCCCGGAAATACCGCTGAGTTCAGTTTCTTTTCCAGATCCGGATTGGCTTTCGCCAGGATCAGACCGGCGCGGGGGCCGCCCAGGGTTTTGTGTGTGGTGGTGGTGGTAACGTCCGCTATTTGCACGGGGTTTGGATAAACTCCGGCAGCCACCAATCCGGCCACGTGTGCCATGTCGACCATCAGATAGGCACCTACCTCATCGGCGATATCACGGAATTTTTGCCAGTCCATAATGCGGGAATAAGCGGAAAAGCCAGCCAGAATCATTTTCGGTTTGTGTTCACGGGCCAGTTGCGCCACTTGCTCGTAATCCACTTCGCCGGTGGCGTGGTCCAGTCCGTACTGAACAGCGTTATACATTTTGCCGGAGAAGTTGACTTTAGCACCGTGCGTCAGGTGGCCACCTTCCGCCAGGCTCATACCCAACACAGTGTCGCCGGGGTTCAGCAACGCCATATAAACGGCGGCGTTGGCCTGGGAGCCGGAGTGTGGCTGCACGTTGGCGTAATCGGCACCGAACAGCTCTTTGGCACGGTCGATAGCCAGTTGCTCGGCAATATCCACGTATTCACAGCCGCCGTAATAGCGCTTGCCGGGGTAACCTTCCGCGTATTTGTTGGTGAGCGCAGAGCCCTGAGCCTGCATGACCCGGGGGCTGGTGTAGTTTTCTGAGGCGATGAGTTCAATGTGCTGTTCCTGGCGCTGCTTTTCAGCTTCCATGGCTTCCCACAGTTCGGGATCAAAATCGGCAATATTCATATCGGCTGAAAACATACTGGTTCCTCGCGGCGTTCCGGATCGCTTATTGAATGCCCCAACCAACCGACAGGGACACTGGCTTAAATAAGGGCGGTATTGTACATAAAACCCCTGCCGACGGCACATGAAAGTCCCGCCGATTACCATCAATTTTGTTCACTTTACATAGCAGCCGATGCGAATACTAAGGGGCTTAGCTATTCTGGCCGGCCCCTTTCCCGGGCTCGTCTCCGGGTTGCTGGAACGCTTTGGTCCCCGTTACCGCGGCCACGTCCTTTACATGCAAATCCAATTGCGGGAAGGCAATCTCGATGCCTGCTTGCTTGAAACGCAAATCCACTTCTGTGTTCAGATTATGCAAAAGTGGCAGCCGATTACCGAATTTAGCAACAAATACCCGCAGCTCAAAATTCAGGGTGCTATCCCCAAAGCCCAGGAAAAAGGCCGATGGAGCAGGCTCGTTCAGCACGTCCTCGTGCTGTTTGGCGATGTCCAGAAGTAACCGGGTGACCAGCTTGGTATCGGAGCCATAGGCCACTCCCACCTTCAACACCAGCCGGGTGGTGGTATCACTTAATGTCCAGTTGATGAACTGATTCGTCACAAAGGTTTTGTTGGGAATGATCAGCTCTTTCATATCCCAATCGGTGATCGTCGTTGCACGCATATTGATTTTATAAACCGTGCCGCTCAGATCATTAATTGTCACTGTATCGCCGATTCTGATCGGTCGTTCATATAAGATGATCAAACCGGAGATAAAGTTCGCAAAGATTTCTTGCAGGCCAAAGCCCAAACCGACACCCAGCGCCGCCACCAGCCAGCCCAACTTACTCCAATCCAAACCCAGTTGACTGGAGGCGACCATGATCCCGGCGGCAATGACCAAATACCGCGCCGTTGACGTAATGGCAAAGCGAACACCCTGATCAACACTGAAACGCTGAAGAATCATAACCTCGATCAGGCCCGGCAGGTTCTTTACGCCGATATAGGTCAACGCCAGCACTAAGAAGGTAATTAAGATCGTGCCCAAAGCGACCTTGTGAATTTCGGTGCCCATATCGGTTTCGGTGGTATAACTCCACAGAGTAATTTCCTGAAAGATCTGTGCGGCCTGGATAAAGTCGCTCCACACCCAATAACATACCAATATAAACAAGGAACAGGAAAACACCCGCAACAACGCCCGATTCTGTTCGCTGATAGTGGACACGTCCAACTTGGGCATTTCAATCTCAGGAATTGCCTCACCACTGCTCTTACTGGCTTCCTGTTGCTCCTTGGCTTTGCGTATCGCATCACGCTTTTCGATTGCCCGTCGGTAAGCCAACTTGCGCTCCACTACGGAAAACCAGCGATGCAGTACCTGATCCAGTATCAGTATCAAAAAACCCAGCATAAACGAATAGAACAACAGCACCATCAACTCCATCGCGCTGAAGCTGTAACCCTGGAATGAAAGCGCCAACAAGGCAGCAGGCATTAAAATTGCCAACCAGAACACAGGCTTGTTCCAGCGCTGAAACCAACTGGCAGGCCCCTCAGCTCCGTGCTTGAAAATCCCCTGCTTGGGATTGAATAATTTGAGGTTAAACAGAAACAGGAAGAACACCGTCATTAGGAAAGAGGCTCTTCCCAGAACTCCGGAGTGGAAGTCGTCCCCTTCACGCCACACCACCACAAACACAAACGACCATGGCAACTGTAAATAAAGCAGTGGCAGGTACCGTTTTAAGGCTGTCACCCCGTGCGCACGCCACTGAAAATGTTCCAACGCCAGGCCGTGTCTACGGCATAGCTGACGAATCAGTTCAAAAAAGAAAAACCACCGCGCGATCAACAATATGGCTTTACCGATACCATCGGTGAACAAAGACGCTTGCGGGTTTAGCACCAGCGGGAACCCCAGCACCGCTAGTAAGACCGGGATAGGGAGAGCCATATAAACGGTGATTAGCAGCGCTTCCAAGGTATAGCGGAACTTATCTTTCGTGACATTACCGACTCTTTCCTGCAGCCGCTCCAGCCGGACACGCAGGCGCTTTCGGGTGATAACACCGATAATGGTCATCACCACCAAACCCAACAACGGCAACACCGGTTTTACCAGGACCTCATACCAGATCCGCAGAGGCTCACTCCACTTATGCTCCTGAATAAACCAGATCACGCTGCCAGGGACCATTCTGAACCATTTCAGACTCAGCGGAGTGGCGCTTTTGCGCCAGAACAGTTCCTTGTTTAACAGCTCATAGAAATCCGTCCGTTCTTCATATTGATCTTCATAAAGAATTTCCAGATTGGTCAAACCCACCACGTAGTCTGCATTGACCTGCACCAGCTTGTTGAGGGTTTCTGCCCGCAAGCTATAGATCTTATACAGGTCTGAATCTGCCAACTGGCGAAATTTGGAATCAATTTTGGACTCATCCAGTTGCTGTGCGATGAGTTGCTTGCGTGACGTTTCGGTGCGTACCTGATGCAATTTTTCATCGAGCCGGAACTGGCGCAGTCGTGCCTTGGATATCTCGGTAGATAATCCTTCATCGTTTTCATGCTCACGAATCTTAACTTGCAGCACCTGCCTCTGCCGCAACAAATAGTCGTCGACGTATTGATAAAAATCCGTCAATTCAAGTTGCTGTTTCGCTAGCTCGGCGCGGTATTTAACTTCCTGTAGTTCCTGCTTACCATCCGCGAGCCGGTCAGATGCACTGGTTAGGCTTTCAGTAACGGAGACCAGTAACTGATTGAGCTTTCTATTTTCCTTTTGTTCGTTCACCAACACCTTGGGAACTTCGTTATAGTGGCGGCTCAGCTCCACCAGGCTGTCTTTCTGTTGATCAACGCTGTTCAGGCGCATCTCATCGCGCTTTTCGCGCAGCACTTCCAATGCCGACTTGATCATATCCAGCTGTAGTAATAAAAGATCGCGGTTCACCGTGTGCAGTTCCAATAGCCGCTGATATCCCTCCAACCGGTTTTGCGCCAGACTCTTGCGAAGCTCGGCATTATTAATCTGCTGCTTCACAACCGCCACCTGCATGGTTTTTAATGACGAATTTTTATTACTGGATTCAAGCTCTTTCAACCTATCCTTGGCTGCCTGTTCATCTCGCTGTGCTTCCTGCACATCCGACCTGGCCTTGCTTGGCAAAGCCTGCTGATCTCCGATGTTCTCAAGCACGAACGACAGGCTTTGCTGCAAGGCACGGGCCTGGTTGTCGAGCAGGCTTATTGCTTTATCCAGCGCGGTCTGAGAGTCCGGAATGGGCTTTTCACCATTCGCCGCACCCTGTTCCAGACGCCGAATTTCCAGACGCAATTGATCCGCCAACTGCGGCGCACCCTGGATTTCCAGATTCAGCTCTACGCGCTTTTGCTTAAGTTTGCTTTCCTGCTTTTCCAGGCGCTCCAGCTCATTTCCCAGTTGTTCCAATTCTTTACTGAGCGCATCGGTTTTGGAAGGTTCAGGTGCACTCTTCGTATCCAGCCCCAATGGCGCTGAATAGACGAAACCGGCGCCCAGCGCCCAAACTGTGATGACGCAAAAGGCCAGCCACTTCCACCCTGAAAATCCTGTGTTCACAAATGCTCCTAAATCAACCATCCAAAGCCCCGCGATGGCAGGGCTCAAGCTCATTCTTACCGGGACTTTAGCGACTACTTATTCTACTACTCCGCGGGCTCTGACCTGGTTTGCATCAGCGCCCCAATTGGGTTAGCGTAGCGCCCAACCACAGACTCACACAAAAACTATTTATCCTATGGCGCAATATATATACACCATGAACCGGGTATCCAAAGTGGTACCCCCGAAACGTCAGATCATCAAAGACATTTCCCTATCCTTCTTTCCCGGAGCCAAAATCGGCGTCCTCGGATTGAATGGCGCGGGCAAATCCACAGTGCTGCGCATTATGGCAGGAGTCGACAAAGAGTTCGACGGGGAAGCACGACCTGCCAGCGGTATTAATATCGGTTATTTGCCCCAGGAACCCGAACTGGATCTGAGCAAAGATGTCCGCGGTAACGTCGAAGACGGCGTACGGGAAATTAAAGACGTACTGGCGCGATTTGATGAAATCAGCATGAAGTTCGCAGAACCAATGTCTGATGACGAAATGAACAGCTTGTTGGAAGAGCAAGCGGAGTTACAAAATAAAATCGACGCCAACAATGGCTGGGATATTGACCGTAGCCTGGAGATTGCCGCCGACGCGCTGCGCCTGCCACCCTGGGAAGCCGATGTCAGCAAGCTGTCGGGTGGTGAGAAGCGCCGCGTCGCCCTGTGTCGCCTGCTGCTGTCCAGCCCGGATATGTTGTTGCTGGACGAGCCTACCAACCACCTGGATGCCGAATCCGTTGGTTGGCTGGAACGCTTCCTCCATGACTATAAAGGCACTGTAGTCGCCATTACCCATGATCGCTATTTCCTGGATAACGCAGCCGAATGGATTTTGGAGCTGGACCGCGGTCACGGCATCCCCTGGAAAGGCAACTACAGCTCCTGGCTGGAACAAAAGGAAGCGCGACTGGCCCAGGAATCCAAGCAGGAAGCGTCACGCCAGAAAGCCATGCAGGCGGAGCTGGAATGGGTTCGTTCCAACGCCAAAGGACGCCAGTCAAAAAGCAAAGCCCGCCTGGCCCGCTTTGAAGAACTCAGCAGCCAGGAATCACAAAAGCGAAACGAAACCCAGGAACTCTTTATTCCGGTAGCAGAACGCCTGGGCGATGATGTCATCGAGTTTCGCAATGTCACTAAATCATTCGGCGATCGCGTACTGTATGAAGATCTCAGCTACACCATCCCCAAAGGTGCCATCGTCGGCATTATCGGCCCCAACGGCGCCGGTAAAACCACCCTGTTCCGCATGATCGTCGGCGAAGAAAAACCAGAGCGAGGTGAAGTCCATATCGGCAGCACTGTTGACCTGGCTTACGTAGATCAATCCCGTGACGATCTGGACGGCAGCAAAACCGTTTGGGAAGAGGTGTCGGACGGGCTAGACGTGATCAAAGTCGGCTCTTTTGAGATGCCCTCCCGTTCCTATGTCGGCCGTTTCAACTTCAAAGGTTCGGACCAGCAAAAACGCGTTGGCGAGTTGTCCGGTGGTGAGCGCAACCGCTTGCACCTGGCCAAATTACTGCGCAAAGGCGGCAATGTATTGCTGCTGGATGAGCCCACCAACGACCTGGACGTAGAAACACTGCGAGCGTTGGAAGAAGCCTTGTTAACTTACGCCGGTACCGCGATCGTGATATCGCATGACCGCTGGTTTCTGGACCGGATCGCGACGCACATCCTCGATTTTGAGGGCGAAGAAGGGGTCGAGTTCTATGAAGGCAACTTCACCGAATACGAAGCTTATAAGAAGAAAAAATACGGTGAGGAATCGACTCAACCCAAACGCATTAAATACAAAAAGCTGCAATAGACAGCATCGTTGTCCACACGAATGTCGCCGTGTTGTAGCGTAAGCCTCACGACCAACAAACCCCGCACTAAGCGGGGTTTGTTATTTATTCGTCGTCGACATCCCAATCGTCATAGTCATCCAGGTCGTGTTTCAGACGCCGGTCTTCCATCAACGCTTCGATCTTGCGCAGATAGTCGCCGGAACGCTTATTCCTGGCTTCCAGACGGTTTTCAATATCGCTATCAATACCATCCATCATGTCATCGTCAATGTCATCAATGAAGGTACTGTCTTCAGATGTTGATGTTGTTCTCATAACCCAATACCTCTACAGCTATTAAACTTCTACAGCGATTAAATCAGAGTTGTGAAAAAGTGCTCTGCCAATCCGATGGCGAATTATTCCCATAAAGCCGGCTGGCTTTCATCTTTTAATTATTAACGCAGCATCAAAAAATTTTATAGTTAATTTTTCATGTTTTTAGAGTTTTTTCCCATGAATCGTATCAGCGTTATGCAATAAATAACCAAGTACAAGGTTGTTTCACAACTTTACAAAAACATTGCGCTGACGGCTTGAATTTTTTGGGTTTTCGGCGTTTTATGAAAGTTTGGCTATGCGTAAAGTATGCGTCAAAGAAGTGACCACCCGCCCCGAACCCAAATAAACAAAAATCACATGAGCCCAGGCCATGATTGAAAAACGTAATTTTACCCGCATCGCTTTTGACGCCAACGCTCGGCTGCACAAAGGGGAAGAGAGCTGCCCCACTAAGCTATTGGATATTTCCCTTAAGGGGGCGTTGGTTAAACAGCCTGAAGCCTTGCCCCTGAGCAAGGACGACCAGGTCACACTGTATTTACTATTGAGTGATGAGGAAACGGAGATCTGCATGCAAGGCAAAGTCGCCCACCTTGCTGCGGAGCAGATCGGGATCGTGTGTGAACATATCGATGTGGACAGCGCCTCGCATTTACGCCGTATTGTGGAGCTTAACACCGGAAGTGAGTTTCTGCTGGAACGGGAAATCGAAGCCCTGATTAATTACGGATCGTAACAGTTACGCTGTAGCGCATTTTCTTCACAGGGCGTCCAATGCCTGCTCCAACCGCGCAACCGCAATGACTTCCAAACCTTCGATCGGCGCTTTGGGTTGGTTACCTTTTGGAACAATAGCGCGAGTAAAGCCGTGCTTGGCTGCTTCCCGTAAACGCTCCTGCCCACTGGGTACCGGACGAATTTCCCCCGACAAACCGATCTCGCCGAATACAATCAGATGACTGTCCAACGCTAAATTGCGCAGACTGGACACCACCGCCACCAACACAGCAAGATCCGAGCCGGTCTCCAGCACTTTTACGCCTCCCACCACGTTCACAAACACGTCCATGCCCAGGGTGGCCACACCACCGTGACGGTGCAACACCGCTAACAGCATCGCCAACCGGTTTTGGTCCAGGCCCACCGCAACCCGGCGGGGGTTGCCTAACTGACTGTCGTCAACCAAGGCCTGTACTTCGACCAGCAAGGGCCGACTGCCCTCCCGGGTTACCATCACAATGCTGCCGGGAATCGGTTGGTCATAACGGGACAAAAAAATCGCAGAAGGATTACTCACCTCGCGCAGCCCCTTATCGGTCATGGCGAATACCCCAAGCTCGTTCACCGCACCGAAACGGTTTTTCACAGCGCGGATCATGCGGAAACGGTTGTCTTGCTCACCCTCGAAATACAGCACACTGTCCACCATGTGCTCCAGCACCCGAGGCCCGGCCAATGCGCCCTCTTTTGTCACGTGGCCCACCAGAAATAAGGCGGTGCCTGTTTGTTTGGCAAAACGCACCAGAGCCGCGGCGCATTCGCGCACCTGAGACACCCCGCCAGGAGCCGAGCTTAATCCTTCGCTGTACACGGTCTGAATCGAATCCACCACCATCACACGGGGCTTTTCCAGATTCGCCGTAGCGAGGATATTTTCAATGCTGGTTTCCGACATCAGGCGCAGCTGATCCATGGGTAAATCCAGCCTCCGCGCACGCAAGGCAACCTGCTGCAAAGACTCCTCACCGGTGATATAAAGCGCCTTGCGTTGCGCCGCAAGAAAAGTCATGGTTTGCAGCAGGATAGTCGATTTGCCAATACCTGGATCACCCCCGATCAAGACCACCGAGCCCTCAACCAAGCCCCCACCCAATACCCGGTCCAGCTCTTCAGTGCCGGTGGTGGTGCGCGGCTCTTCCACCATTTCAACAGCCGCCATCGTGGTGACTTTGCGGGCCTCTCCGGCCCAGCTTGATTTGCCGCCGCGATTGGACGACATACCACGATCCGGGTTGAACTCAGCCAGCGTATTCCAGGCACTGCAATCGGCGCACTGTCCTGCCCATTTGGCAGACACGCTGCCACAATCACTGCACACAAACTGGGTCTTAGCTTTTGCCATTGCGCTCTAAACCTTAAAAAATGGATCTTAAAAAATGAATCTTAAAGTTCTGCCTCTGAATACACCCGCGCTACCCGCTGGGTGACCTGACACATTAATTCGTAATTGATCGTTCCGGCCCACTGCGCAACTTCTTCTATGGGTAGCCCCGGTCCCCAAAGCGTTACCGGAGTATGCAACGGCAAAGCGCCAAGCTGACTCACATCCACTGCCAGCATATCCATGGAAACGCGGCCAATCACCGGGCAACGCACATTCTGAATTAACACCTGCGCCTGACTGTTGATATGGCGGGGATAACCATCACCGTAGCCAATGGTGACGATGGCTACTCGAGTGTCACGCAGTGCTCTCCAGGTGGCGCCATAGCCGACACTGTCCCCAGCACAAACAGTACGCAAGGAAAAGATGCGTGCCTGCAAGTGCATGACCGGTTTCAGATTAACATTGCTGGCCGAACGATGGGGCAACGGCGACGCACCATAGAGCATCAAGCCCGGCCGCACCCATTGGTAATGATGATCCGGTGCGGTGAGCACCGCAGCCGAATTTGCCAGGCTGGCATTCGTTGCGGCGCAGCGGTCTACCAGCTCGGTAAAGCGTGCGCACTGCTCATCGGTTAACGGGTGGGCGCTTTCATCAGCGCAGCCCAGATGGCTCATCAGCACCACTGACTGCACTTTATCGCTGCGTTGCAACCGGTTCCAGGTCGCCAGACAATCCGCTGGCGCTAACCCCAGGCGGTGCATACCGGTATCAATCTTAAGCCACACCGCAACCGCTTCCGGAATCGGTGTATTGAAGAGCAAGTCGAGCTGCCACTGCGCGTGCACCACTATCTGAAAACCAAGCGCCGATGCTTGCTGTAACTGATCCGCGTCCATTACGCCTTCCAGTAGCAGAAGCGGCGCTTTAACACCGGCTTTATGCAAAATCAGGGCTTCGCTGAAGGTTGCTACCCCGAAAGCATCGCTGCCCAGCAGGGCTTGGGCGACCCGTACGCTGCCATGCCCATAACCGTCGGATTTGATCACCGACAACACCCGGCTGCGGGGAGCCAACCTTCGCACTTCTTGTAAATTGTGGCGTAAAGCGGCCAGATCAATCTCGGCCCAGGCTCTAGTATTCTCCATAATTGTTGTGCGCCAGATCCTCAAAGCGGGTGTAACGGCCCAGGAAGGCCAGACGAACAGTACCGATGGGACCGTTCCGCTGTTTACCTATGATGATTTCCGCCGTACCTTTGTCGTCAGAATCCTCGTTATAAACTTCATCACGATAAATAAACATGATGATATCCGCATCCTGCTCGATCGCTCCGGATTCCCGCAAATCCGACATGATGGGCCGCTTGTTGGGCCGCTGTTCCAGACTACGGTTAAGCTGCGATAATGCAATCACCGGGCATTCCATCTCCTTTGCCAAGCCTTTCAGGGAGCGGGAGATTTCAGAGATTTCGTTGACCCGGTTTTCCGCCCCCGGCACTTGCATCAACTGCATATAGTCGATCATGATCAGACCGATTTCACCTTGATCCCGGGCAACCCGGCGAGCCCGCGCACGGATCTCCGTAGGGCTCAAACCAGCAGAATCGTCGATAAAGAGTTTCTGTTCTGCCAACAGGCTGACGGCCGAGCTGAAACGAGGCCAGTCATCCTCCTCCAGCTTACCGGAGGTCACCCGCGACATATCAATACGCCCCAGTGAGGCCAGCATCCGCATCACGATCTGCTCCGACGGCATCTCCATACTGAACACCAAAACCGGCTTGCCGGTACGGATCAGCGCATTCTCTGCCATATTCATGGAAAACGTCGTTTTACCCATGGCCGGCCGTGCGGCCACCACCACCAAAGCGCCTGCCTGCAAGCCGGAGGTCTTTTCATCCAGATCAGTAAATCCCGTCGGGATACCAGTGAACTTCTCGTCAGATTTGAACATCTGATCAATCCGGTCCACAGTGGATTTGAGCACGTCTTTAATCGGTTGCGGGCCGCCTTTCTTGGAACCCTGTTCCGCAATGCCAAACACCTTACGTTCCGCTTCATCCAGAAGCTCGGTAGAACTGCGCCCCTCCGGGTGGAACGCCGCGTCGGCAATTTCGCTGGAGATGGAAATCATCTGCCGCAGCACTGAGCGTTCCCGCACGATTTCAGCATAGGCTTTGATGTTACTGGCACTGGGCGTGTTCTTGGCCAGCAACGCCAGATACCCCATGCCGCCACTGTCCTCGAGAATACCGGCGTTATCCAATGCCTCACCCAGTGTCACCACATCAAAGGGGCGGCCCAGCTCCGCCAGCTGACTGATCGCCCGAAAAATCAGGCGATGGTCACGACGATAAAAATCCACATCCGAAGTGATCTCAGACACGTCATCAAAGGTCTGGTTGTCCAGCATGAGACCGCCGATAACAGATTGTTCTGCTTCCACGGAATGAGGGGGTACTTTGATCGACGCCGATTGCATATCGGCATCCAGGGACAGCTCGATGGGCGATTCACTCATAGGGTTTCAATGCGCTATATACTTTGTGCTTTTAAGGAAAGGAGTTGCGTCAAGTGTAACGGCTGTTCAAGTGGCAGTGCAAACAGTGACTGCGCTCAATAACAAGAGACTGAAACGACAAAACTCCGGCAGCCCTTAAGCTACCAGAGTTTTGCTAGGTATGACTGAAGCCTCCCGGCTTGTATCGGCTGCTATCAGCAGGCCGGCACAAGGCTTATTCGGGAACGACAGAAACCTTGATGGTCGCAGTAACGTCGCTGTGCACCTGGATATCGAGTTCGAAATCACCGGTGTTGCGGATCGCACCGTTGGGCATAAGCACTTCCGCTTTAACGGTTTCTACACCAGCGGCGGTCAATGCATCTGCGATGTCACGAGTACCCACAGAACCAAACAGCTTGCCTTCATCACCGGACTTGGCGGGAATCGTTACACTACCCAGTTCCGTGATTTTGTCAGCTCGCGCTTGCGCGGCGGCCTGTTGATCGGCAGCGGCTTTCTCAAGTTCGGCACGACGCTCTTCAAAATATTTTATATTCTCTTCGGTAGCCGGAGCGGCTTTACCTTGAGGGATTAAGAAATTACGGCCGAAACCAGCACGTACTTTCACTTTGTCACCCAGTTCGCCCAGGTTACGGTTCTTTTCTAGTAAAATGACTTCCATCACTCATACCTCTTTTGAATTCGTTTTCTAAAATCAACAAAACTGTCCATTACAGCTGCGGAGATCAATAACATCACTCCCAACCCGGCGGACACTAATAAGCCCACATAAAAGAATACCAGTAGCGGCAGACTGTTCGGCTTGCGACCAAACAAACCGTGCACCAACCCCAAGCCTGCCAGCAGTAACGGCATCACCGCACAAGGCAATACCATTCTTGCCTCCGGTTTGGCCTGAACCAGTATCAAAACCAGCATCAAACCTGCTGCCGCCATCGGGGTCAAACGCAGTTGATGAAACTCTGCCCTGAAACCGCCGGGGTTATACAATCGGGCCTGCAGCCAGCGCGCCAGCAGTAATGAAGCAATGGCGCCCAGCGTTGTAACCCAGGCCATGCCTTCCACTACCACACTGCGTACCGTGACTAACTCCAGCATGGCCTCGTTACCGGTTTTTTTCAGTTCCGCTTCAAATGCATCAAAGCTGGGCTGAAACAGGGTAACCAGATGGTCTACTTTGGCTGCGGCCAAGCTTTGAATTGACAGCATATACAGAGCAGAAACCACAGCGGCGGCAATCACCGCCCAAGCTAACGACCTTGTACCCGCCAAAACCACAGCAGCCACTACAGCAGCCAGCACCAAACCGAGCTGAGAAACATCTCCGGCCGGCCAATGTACCATTACCGCAACCGCCGCGGCGCCCAAAAACGGGACAGCCGCGTCGCTAATACTCTTTCTTAAGGCAACCAGCGCAATCACTGCGCCGGATGTCCAGCCAAGCCCGGGCACCATGGCCAGGGCTACAGCGGCAGCGAGCGCCTGAAAGGGCCCGCTCATGATCCACTTTGCCAGTGACGACATCATACTGGCTCAAATATTCCTATTTGTGTGAATCTGAATACGGCAACAAAGCCAGGAAACGCGCGCGTTTAACGGCACGGGCCAGCTGACGTTGGTATTTCGCACTGGTGCCGGTAATACGGCTGGGTACGATTTTGCCGGTTTCGGTGATGTAATTTTTCAAAGTGTCCAGATCTTTATAATCAATCTCGACGACGCCTTCGGCGGTAAAACGGCAGAATTTTCTGCGGCGATAAAAACGTGCCATGGTCGGCTCCTGTTATTCAATTAACGCAATTCAATGTGCTGTGCGTGTAATACCAATTGGGTTGCAGAGCTGTCTTTATAGTTCCGGCGGGATAAAAACCCGGTTACTTGAAGACGGTCGCTCACGGCCAGAGGTTCGCAATGTTCTGTTATTTCCCGGCCCCGTGCCTCGACTTTTATTCTGCATAACACTTCCCGTGCTACGCCCGCCTCTTCCTGACGGGATCGATGTTCCAACATAAAGCTATAATGGGGAACACCACCGGGTGTGTAACGTAATCCTAAAACTTCCGTTACCGTACCACTCAGAATCAGTTGATTGCTTTCCACTTGGGGGTTCACGTATCAGCGGCTACTATCAGCAATCCAGCTCGCGGCGATTATTCGTCGGAATCTGAATCATCATCGTCGGAATCGTCAGCGTCATTACTGTCGCTGTCGTTACGGTCACGACTGCTGTTGTCACGGTCACCGGAGTTACGCGACTCGTAATCACGGCCACGTGATTCACCACGATCTTTCTCGTTGGATTTCACCAGGATAGATTGCTCAGTGACAGCTTCGTTACGACGGATCACCATGTTACGCAGTACAGCGTCGTTGAATTTGAATGCACTGGTCAGTTCATCAAGAACGTCCTGGGCGCATTCCACATTCAACATGACATAGTGTGCTTTATGAATTTTGTTAATCGGGTAGGCCAGTTGGCGGCGGCCCCAATCTTCCAGACGATGAACACTGCCACCGCCTTCCTGGATCTGGCCTTTATAACGCTCAACCATACCGGGGACTTGTTCACTCTGATCAGGGTGAACCATAAAAATGATTTCGTAATGTCTCATGACATCTCCTTACGGATTAAAGCCTCCCGCGTGCTCCCTCTCAGGAACGATCGTGGTAAGGCAAGGAGTAAATGCTTACTTTGCTTAAACGAACTAGGTTCCCCCCAGGCACAGAGCCCGAGGGATCGCGAATTCTATAGGAGGATTGCCGTAAACTCAAGCAGCTTTAAAGACGCTGGCGCAAGGCCTCAAACAAACAGACCCCGGCCGCCACTGACACATTCAGGCTTTGGACATCGCCCTGCATGGGGATAAACACCAACTGATCGCAGTTTTCACGGGTAAGACGTCGCAGACCGCTGCCTTCAGCGCCCATCACCAATGCAATATTGTCTTTTAAATCAACGCTATAAAGGCTACTGGCAGTCTCATCCAGCTCTGTACCGATCACCCATATGCGTCGTTCCTGTAACTCTTTTAACAATCGGGCCAGATTAGTAACCTGAACAAACGGCACCACTTCCGCCGCACCTACTGCCACGCGGCGCACCACCGGCGACAATCCGGCAGACTTATCCCGGGTGGTTATCACGGCATCAACGCCGGCCGCATCGGCGCTGCGCAGCACTGCACCCAGATTATGGGGGTCGGTCACGGAATCCAAAACCAGTAGCAATACCGGACCGGACTTGTTATCCAAATAGGTATAAAGCTGATCTTCATCCCAGGACTGGGACAAGCGGCAGCGCGCCGCCACACCCTGATGATTGGCATCCTGAAACTGATGATCCATGGCCTTCTTTGAGACCCGCTGACAGGTTACCCCCGCACGCTGCACCTGTTTCAGCAATGCTTCCAGGCGCACATCATCGCGCCCCTCCTGCAACTTCATTTCCAGCACCCTGTCCGGGTGCTTTTTTAATACTGCGCTAACGGTGTGAATTCCGTAGAGCCATTCCGGTTTGGACATAAAACGTAACTACCTACTGAACCTGCCTAACTACTGATACAAAGCTGCCGGTCAAAAGCACAGCCGGTTAACTTTTCTTGGGGCGGCCCTGCGCTTTGGCTTTTTTGGTTTTGGTTCGCGACTTCGCCTTTTTGGCGGCGGCCTTCACAATAGCATGACGGGACGACCCGGCTTTGGGTTTCTTGGGACCTTTGGCTTTTGGCTTGCCCTTCGACGGAGACTTTGCCTTACCTTCTGTCTTGGCTTGCTGCTTATCCTTGTTGCGCCGTGAACCGGATTTTTTACCCGGCGGACTGGTGCCGTCCTTATCTTTGCTCCAACGAACTTTTTTGCCGCCCGCCAGCAATTCAAAATCAATTTTACGATCGTCCAGATTAACTTTGGCGACACTCACCGTGATTTCTTCACCCAGACCAAACATCAACCCGGTGCGCTCGCCCACCAATCGATGACGCACTTCGTCGTAATGATAGTAATCACCTGTGAGCGAACTGACGTGCACCAGCCCTTCCACATAAATGTCCTTCAACTCGACGAACAAACCAAAGTTGGTAACACCGGAAATGATCCCTTTGAACACATCCCCGATTTTATCGCTCATGTATTCACATTTGAGCCAGCCAATCACATCCCAGGTCGCTTCGTCGGCACGCCGCTCGGTCATGGAGCACTGCTCGCCCAACTCGACCATCGCGGCCTGACTGTACGGTAGGATTTTCTCTCTGGGAATATCAGGTGATCCCGGCACACGCTTGGTGTTCGGGCAATCAATACCGGAGCGGGCGTAATAACGCAGCGCCCGGTGCACCATCAAATCAGGGTAACGACGAATCGGCGAGGTGAAATGAGCATAAGCGCTATAGGCCAGCCCAAAGTGCCCTTTGTTTTCCGGGGAATACACCGCTTGGTTCATAGACCGCAACATCACCGTCTGAATCAGATCGTAATCGGGACGGTCTTTAATCTTAGCCAACACATCCTGATAATGTTCCGGCTTGGGATCGCCACTGGCCACAAACGGAATATTCAGTTCTTTCAGAAAGATGCGCAGGTTTTCCAGCTTTTCGTTCTTCGGGCCTTCGTGCACACGATACAACGCTGGCAGCTTGTATTTCTGCAAAAACTTTGCCGCGCAGACATTGGCCGCCAGCATACACTCTTCGATTATCTTATGGGCGTCGTTGCGTTCGGTAGGAACAATACGTTCAATTTTACGGTCTTCACCGAACTCGATTTTGGTTTCGGTGGTTTCAAAATCAATGGCGCCGCGCTCGGTGCGCTGGCCACGAAAGGCATGAAATAATGCGTATAAATTTTCCAGGTGCGGCACAACTTCTTTGTATTCTGTGCGCAGATCCTGGCCTTCCCTGGACTCTGCTTCCTGCAGCATGGTGCCGACTTTATTATAAGTTAGGCGTGCGTGGGAACAGATCACCCCTTCGTAAAAACAGTAACGACTAACGTTGCCTGCCGCGCTGACGCTCATCTCACAGACCATGGCAAGACGGTCAACATGCGGATTTAGGGAACACAGGCCGTTAGACAAATTCACTGGCAACATCGGCACAACATGCTCGGGAAAATACACCGAATTACCGCGTTTATGCGCCTCAATATCCAGCGGATCACCCGGGTGGACATAATGGGAGACATCGGCAATAGCCACATATAATTTCCAGCCACCGCTGCGCTTTTTCTCACAATAAACCGCATCATCAAAGTCTTTTGCATCTTCGCCATCAATGGTCACAAATGGCGTTTTACGCAAATCGAAACGGTTTTCGTAGTCCTTCTTATCGACACCATCGCCAAACTTTTCCGCAGCGGCTACTACCTCTTCAGGCCAGGTATGAGGTATATCGTGATTGCGGATCGCCACGTCGATTTCCATGCCCGGTGCCATATGTTCACCGATAATCTCGATAATACGACCCACCGCCTTGGAGCGATAACTGGGCTGCTGTGCGATCTCGACAACCACAAACTGCCCATTTTTGGCTTTTAAAGGGTCGTCATCAGGGATTAATACATCCTGACTGATGCGCCGGTTTTCCGGCACCACAAAGCCGATATTGCTCTCTTTAAAGAAGCGCCCCACCAAGCGCTGGGTCTTGCGCTCCAGCACCTCTACGATAGTGGCTTCACGGCGACCGCGATTATCTAAACCGCTCTGCCGCGCCAACACCTTGTCACCATCAAAGCCACAACGCATCTGGCGGGCACTCAAATACAGATCATCGCCACCGTCGTCCGGCTTCAGAAAACCGAAGCCATCGCGGTGACCGATAATCACACCCTTTATCAGATCCATTTTCTCTGCCACGCCGTACGCATTACGCCGGTCAATCAATAATTGACCATCTCGAACCATGGCTTTTAAACGACGCCGCACCGCTTCAACGGGCTCATCATCAAACACGTCTAGCTCGGCACAGATCTGGCGGTGGGTCAGGGGCTTGCCCCTGTCATTGAGTAAATCGAGAATAAAATCGCGGCTGGGAACAGGATTTTCGTATTTTTCAGCTTCTTTGCCTCGGTTGGGATCGTCCGACCAGGACCAATTCGTCATGCACATTTCCTTTAATTTCGGGTGCTTGCAGCCACTTTAGGTAGTGTTCCCCAGTTTTACAAGGGACACAGCCAGGAACCATCGACCATTCCGCCGGTTCTACACCCTTTCCAGCCGCATGGAGACGCTTAATGGGCCCTATCATACGCAAATTGATTATTGACAGACAGTAAGCAAACCAGTAAATTTGCGGCCCACTTGCCCAGGTGGTGAAATTGGTAGACACGCCAGCTTCAGGTGCTGGTCCTCGCAAGGGGGTGGAGGTTCAAGTCCTCTCCTGGGCACCATATATAGACTGTTGTTTTTAAAGGTGACGGTTGAATCATAAAATGATCGAAACTGTCAGGTTATGCTTGAAAGACAATAACCTCATTTTATGCTTCAAACCTTTCTATATCTTCTCATTGCTTTGTTTTGAATAGCTTTTTCTGCAAAGCAGCCTTACTTTACCAGTACATTCTATAGCCAAACCTGGCAGATAATCTCCCTTATCTAAGGGTTTCCTAAAATCTTATTTTATCCCCTATACGCAGACTTCGACATAGAATGTGCTTAATGTGGAGGAACGTTTTTGTCCGAAGCATTACCCCCAGCTTTCTGACCAAAATGTCGAGGCGCTGCATGATCACTTCGTTACAGCAAAAGAAAAAAATACTGGAGAAGTTAACTCGGCTGCAGGCACAGTTAGATGCGCCTACCAAGCCCGGCGTACCGGAAATACTTGCGACAATGAGCAGCGCGCAAATCGAAGATGCTATATCGCTCCTGCGAGCGGATGTTTATGCCTACGACGCTGCTTGTGAAGCCAATTTGGACAGGCTCGAATTCGATAGCTACGAAGAACTTTACAAACTGCCCATAGTCATACGCTTGGCCAGCAACCTGACCTTAGAAGATTTTTCCAAGGCAACAGGGATCAGTGAAAGCCAAATCAAACTCTATGAATCCAATGACTACCAAAACGCCCCCAGCCACATCTTCAGCACCATACTCAAGGTGTTTAATATTCAACTCAATGGTTACGCACATCGGAGCATGTAAAAAACGCAAGTGAGCATTTTGCCGAATTCGTGAATGGGTACATGATAAATAGAGGTACCACAAAAGCACCCATACCACCTGAACTGCAGTTAAGTCTATTTAGATTTAGCTGTGGTCTGTATGACATGCTGCTTGTTACATTGATGAAAGGCGTTTAAATTTCGGGGTTTATTCCAACTTCGTAGATCGGGGATTTGCTCGCATCATTAATCGTTGTTATAAATCCGCCGTTTATGACTGGTCACCTGGAAAAATAGTCTTGCCGTTTTCATCCAGCCCTGGGCCGGTGAGTTGTGCATACAACGTTTTTGTTGCCGTACCCGGTTCAGCCCAGAGGGCTTCGGTCAATTCTTCATGGAATACCTCTTGCTCTTGGAACGTCAAATCATCATAGGCAATCTGAGCGCTAAGTGCAGCCTTGATCCGCTCGTAACTGAACTGGGGTGATCGTTCAATCGCCCTGCCTATCTTAGCCCAGAACTCAATCTGGCCTGCGAGAGAGCGACCACTGATTAACATTTCGTTCTCTGCAATGCCCACAATTTCGTCGGACATGTTCACGAATCTGGACATACTCAAACCCTATTCACTGCGCGTAGTGTCATTATGCGACCATGCTAAAACGCTGTCCATTCAACCCTCACATCGCAACCACATACTGCTCGAATTAACGCAATACTAGCAATATGTTGCCAATAGATAGGCTGGTTGATTTTTAGGATTCGCAAGGGGGGGGAGATCAACTGGGAAATTAGGTCGAACACCCCGGGCTTCCACCAAACAGATTCAACCACTTACGAAAGCAAAAAGCTGTTAGAAACCATGGATTGAAGCCCCAACACATAGGCCAGATTGTAACCAACGGACAATGGAGTCCACATTTACACAGTCGCGTACCGAGGCTACTGAAATAAAGATGGAGATTTGTTTAGCCAATCAACCATACTGTATTAATATACAGTATGGTCGGAGCACTGAATATGACTTCACTTTCCCGCATTACCGCTCCCCCTACCACCACTGTCGCTCATCTTCCGCTGTTTCTGTCCAGGGTGGCGGCAGGCTTTCCCGTTCACACTCCCGCCGAAGATTTTGTGGATGGTGAGCTGGATCTACTGGAATAGCTGATCCAACATCCCTCTGCCACCTTCTGCTGTCGGGTATC
>Ga0208570_1000302_pt1 | contig 20119 bp, 17 predicted proteins | sample DeeseametaMP1202_FD_184192 | JGI IMG/M metagenome (GOLD analysis project Ga0208570, IMG submission 184192) | Marine microbial communities from the Deep Indian Ocean - MP1202 (SPAdes) | ecosystem: Environmental > Aquatic > Marine > Oceanic | place: South Indian Ocean | collected 2011-03-08
GCGGCATTCGCAACTTCTTCTGGTGTTACCGGAATGAGGGGACTTTTCCCGACGGTGTCGCCGGCCCCTGTGACTGCACATGAAACGATTACTTCATAATTCATAATTCAACCTCTTAATCATAAGTTTTTTAAAATAAATTTTGTTCACTCAACAGCATCTAGTTCAGCAAACACTTTTTGGGCGATACGGAAGCACTCCACTCCGGTGGGCATTCCACAGTATACTGAGATTTGAAGCAAAATGGCCTTGAGTTCTTCGCGTGTGATACCATTCTTGATAGCACCCCGGAAGTGGATTTCCCACTCAACCATGCGGTTGAGTGCCGCAATCATACCCAGGTTGAGTAAGCTTCGCTGGCGTCGGTCTAATGTTTCGTTCCCCCAGCAAGAACCCCAACAGAACTCTGTGAGTTGTTCCTGAAATTCTCGGTTAAAATCGTCGGCATTCGCCAGCGCCTTTTCCACATATTCAGCTCCGAGCACAGATTTTCTTGCGGCAAGTCCTCGTTCAAAACGTTCTTTATCCATATTTATTTCTTGGTTTGAGTTTGTTAGTTTAAATCTCAAAAGATTTGCCCATGCTTCCGTTTGCAGAAACATCCAGCAAGTCAATTAAGTCACTATCACGAAACGATGACACACTATCGAGTTCAAGAATGCGTTCCACCCATGCCTCAGGTTCGGAAACTCCTCCGAAACGGAAAAGCATGGTTGCTTTTTCCTTAAATTCAGTCGGTGAAAGCGGGGCATCCGGATCACCTTTGGCGTGTTTTCGACGGACGCTAAATTCTTTTCCATTCGTTAATTTAACTTTAACCTCTGCACCCCAGGCATTCGGGTAGGCCTTTTCAATTTCTTCGTTGCGTTCCAGACTGATTTTCATCGCCATTTTGGCAACCCGTTGGCGAGCATCGGATTCAAAAGCATCGAAACCGACTTGACCATCAAGTATGGCAACAGAGACACAATGCTGCAAGGAAAACTTGGCATCGTAAAGCGTTTCCGGAGTTGGTTTATCACAGACATCTAGAGTAGCCTGTGTCACTCCAAGTTCGATGGATTCAATATTTCCGCCATCCAACTTACTTGAAATTTCCAAAGCCGCATCAATAGCCGGATGTGTGTGCCGACAACAGGGCCAGGGTTTAATTGAAGTTTTATGAATTTGCCAGGAACCTTCCGGATCAACAAGCAGAGCATCCGGATTTGCGTCGGGACAGCAAGCCGCATAAAAACCGCGTTTGCCTTCCAAAATGGTGGGTGAACCGCTGAAACCAAGTTTGGCCAGTTCTGCGGAAAGTAATCCGGATTGTCCCGCACGACCCGCATGAAGGTGCTTACTCATCGCACCATTTTCTGAAAATTCCCAGAGCCCGGAGGACTGTGTTCCGGCATTTCCAAGAGCATCCCGGAATTGTTCTTTCCCAAGTCCAAAGAGTATTCCCGCCGCATAAGCCGCACCGAAAGGACCGCAAGTTGCGGTGTTATGCCAAATCTTGTAATGCGCCGGACCCACTGAATTACCGATCCTCGTGCAGGCTTCAAATCCTTTGACTACTGCTTCCAGCATCTGCAGTCCGCTGATGTCTTCACGCATTCCAAGTGCAAGTACCGTCGGAATGACCACACATCCCGGATGAACCACTGATTGTCGGTGCAGATCATCAACTTCCTGGATATGCATTGATGCGCCCATCCAGAAAACCGTGCGTGAAGTTCCCGCGGGTTCGTCCAGATACCAGCCTTCAAGTATTCTTCCCTGTTCAGAATTGCGGCCTGCAACAAAATTAGCTATTGCGTCCAATACAAACCAAGATGCAACCTCGCTCTCCTTTTTCCCAATTGCTTTGCTTTCAATCAGTTCAATTAACTGAGCAGTCAGAGTCATGTTTTCGTCTTTCTGTTAAAGTTAATGAGAATTATGAAATTTTGTCTGGATCAACATCTTCTACTAAAAATATTAAAAAAAGTTAAAAATTTCTTAAAATAATTATGTATTCGATCTATTTTGACAATTTTTTTATTTTTATGAATTTGATAAGTAGGCCATTAAAGCAGCGCCGGCAACGGGAGAATATTTTGGGGAAGGAGCATTATTAAGACCGATTTTCTGCATCAACAGACGGCGCAGGAGTGTGTCGGAGCTCAATAAACCCCCTGCAAACATCACCGGAGGCTCGGTAAAATCAAGACGTTTAACTACACTTAAATAAAGTTGGTGTAGATGTTCTGCTCCAGCTTCGATAATTCGTACTGCAGCTGAATCACCAGTTGAGGCTGCTTTTAAAACAAGAGTCGCCATTTGCGAGATTTCCTTAGTGTTTCGTTCTGGTGCATAGATCCAGCTTATCAATTCATCCGGAGCAGATATTTTTAAATGAGCGAAGGTTTGTTCATAAAGCCCAGTTTTCTCTTCACAACCATCCGCAATCCGGGTTGCCGATTTAAGCGTTTCCAAACCAAGCCAGTAGCCGCTGCCACCATCATCCAAAAGATAGCCCCAACCTCCTGAATGTGCCGATTCTCCGGATGCATCAATTCCAAAGGCCACACTCCCTGTTCCGGAAAGCACCAGCATACCGTAGCGTTTTCCATGTGCTCCAATCAACGCAATTTCATAATCCGGAGCTACTGTGATTTGCGCGTGGGAAAGAACGGAAGTAAGAACATTTCTCAGCCAGTCCGGATTTTGAGCTGCACCTGCCATTCCTGCGCCTACGTACTGCACTGTAGAAGAGGTAATCCCTGCGTCAGAAATCGTTTGTGTCAATGAAGAGCGCAGCAGTTCTTCTGCTTGCGAAAATCCGAGAACACTGGGGTTGGCAGTTTCAGCTAATTCGTGAAGATGGAGACATTCCATATTTTCAGTAAAAATCCCAACCCGCAAGGTGGAACCGCCTCCATCAATTCCTATCGAAATCATTGTATTTTCTCAAAAATATAAATGGACACACACTAACCTATCTTGTATAGTCCAGTACAGTACGGTATTTAAGGATATACATATTGTCAATAAAATATGTATTTACTTGAGGTTTAATATGGAAATACTTATTCGTGATTCCCTGGAAGCCGGTGCTGAGGTGGCCGCAAGTGTTGTCAAAAAAATTATTAATTCAAAAGAAAATCCTGTTTTGGGTTTGGCTACCGGAGGAACACCGCTCCGAATGTATCATGAATTAATCCGGATGAAAGAGTCCGGAGAATTAAGTTTCCAAAAATGTACAACTTTCAATCTAGATGAATATGCGGGATTGCCCCGTGAAGATGAACGCTCCTATTATTATTACATGATGAACAATTTATTCGATCATCTGGATATTAACCGGGAGCGGGTACACCTTCCGGATGGTAACGCAAAAGACCTGCGGGAGGCCTGCCGCAAATATGAACAGCAAATCAAAAACGCGGGCGGAATTGATCTGCAGGTACTCGGTATAGGTGCCAACGGCCATATCGGTTTTAACGAACCCACCGGCTCTTTTGCCTCACGCACGTGGGTAAAAATTCTCAGTGAGCAAACCATACAGGATAATTCAATCTACTTTGACAAACTGGAGGAAGTTCCGCGCCATGTGGTGACGATGGGCATTGCCACCATCATGGAATCCCGTCATTGCCTGTTGCTGGCCAATGGTGCAAAGAAGGCAGATGCGATCCGGAAGATGATTGAGGGTCCAATTTCTGCCAGTTGTCCAGCCTCGATTCTACAGATGCATCCCCGTGTAACTGTAGTTCTTGACGAAGAGTCCGCCTATTTATTGACATTCAAAGATCATTACAAGTGGATTGAAAAAAACAAACTGGACTGGCAACGTTACTAATAAAACAAGTATAAAACAAAATACTAACCCTCAAATAATTCTTTACCTCCCCGGTACGGAGACACGGGACTACCGCTGTTTAGGATGATTATTTGTGGGTTTTAACTAAGGCAAAAGAAATACATGGCGTTTATCGAATTACCTACTGCAGACTTAACTGCCTCTACGTTTAAAAGTAAAGCAAACAAATGGGTGGAAACTCCAGGACTGGTTGATTTACAGGTAAATGGTTTTGCAGGGGTGGATTTCAACTCACCCGGCCTCACTTCAGATTCTCTTCAACTGTCTCTTGAAGCAATGCTGGCCACGGGAGTGACGGCCTGTCTGCCCACAATCATTACTGGATCTGAGACACATTTGCATACATGCTTTTCGGCTTTGGAAAAAGCAAGAAACTCCTCTCGATTAGCAAAAACCATGGTAGCCGGCTATCATCTGGAAGGGCCCTTTCTATCAAAACTTCCCGGATATTCCGGTTGTCACCCGGTTGAGGCTATGTGTGCGGCTGATCCGGAAATGTTTTTGCGTCTGCAACAAGCTGCCGGAGGTAATATCCGGCTGGTGACGTTGGCTCCTGAAGTTGAAGGTGCTATAGCTTTCATTGAAAAATTAGTTCAGGATCGAATCATTGTTTCCTTAGGACACACAGCCGCTGACAATGAAACCATCCAACAAGCTGTAGATGCAGGTGCAAGACTTTCAACACACCTGGGAAACGGCACCTGTCCGGAGCTGCACAAAAACAATAATCCGATCATAGCACAATTGAGTGAGGACAGACTAAGCGCTAGTTTTATCGCGGACGGCTATCATCTTTCTCCGGATGTGTTGAAAGCCTATCTAAGAGCAAAATGTACTGAGCGGGTGATTCTGGTAACAGACGCTACAGCCGGAGCAGCGGCGCCTCAAGGACGTTACAAGTTAGGAAATTCTGAATTGCAGCGTGAAACGGAACCCGTCATTTTAGACCCGCAAACATCCCGACCCGTAGGTTCTGCTGTAACGCTGGATCAGTGTGTGCGTAACGTAATTAACTGGTATGAGATGCCTTTGAAAGAAGCCGTAAGCTGGGCAGCCGAAAATCCGCTGCAATTGCTCAACTCAGCAAAAGTTAAAACTCAATTATCAGCACGGGAGCAAACCGTTTGGTGGAAAGAAGAGGAAGAGGAGTGGCAGGTAAAAGCCGCTCGAAGCGGTAAGTTTTTGTTCGAGAATTGATAATCAGCAATTTTGATACTATTTATTAATTTTCTGTTTCGGCCATGTATCTGTCAGACGATATCCAGAAGGCCATGGATCCTCCGGATCACACATTAACTGATGTGTACCTGTTATCCAACCCCGCCCGCGAATTGTCGGAATAATCGCCTTCGTTTCACCAATACTTGTACTTTCCCTGATTGTGCAGTCAAACCTTGAGTCAATAATTGAGGTTGCAGTAAAATGATCTCCCACCTGCATTTCTCCCCTGGAGTGCATTACTGCCATTCTCGAAGAACAACCAGTTCCGCTAGGTGATCTGTCCAACTTCCCTGGATCAATAGCAACCGTGTTTCGGCCGCTAAGAATTCCATCTTTAATTTCAACAGGCAGCGTAAACTGGCAAAAAGAAATTTTGTTCCAATCCTGCTGCACTGGATGTCGAAATTTTATTTGCTCATTGGCTGCAGCAGTTATTTTGGCTCCAGTTTCCGCAAGTTCACGGGCTTCATCCGGAATTATTTCAAACCCCAGTGACTTTGCGTCCACAATCACAAAACTGTCACCCCCGTAAGCGGTGTCCGCAGTAAGAGTTCCCAATCCGGACACCTCCAGTTTTACATCCAGTTTGTCCGCAAACGAAGCTACATTTTTAATTTCAATACTCACAGCCTTACCGTTTTCACATTGTGCTTTGACCTGCAATAATCCTGCTGGAGCTTCGAGATAAAAAGAGGTTTCAGGTTCCTCCATCTGAATCATTCCACTGTCCAGCAAAACTGTGGCAACACAAATTGAATTTGACCCGGACATGGGAGGCGTGTGTTCCGGTTCCATGATAATGAAACCGAAATCCGCTTTTTCACTTTTAGGCGGAACCAATAAATTTACATGTTTGAATACTCCGCCCCGCGGTTCATTCAAAACGAAGCGGCGCAAAGTCTGATCTTGCTCAATCCAGCGGGATTGTTCCCAAATACTGTCTCCCGGTGGTGGATTCACTCCACCCACTATAACATCACCGACTTCTCCCTCAGCATGACAGGAAACGATATGTATTATTTTAGTTGATCTCATTTTGTAGTTTATAGGCGAATGTCTGCAACTGTATTTTGAAAAAATATCTGTTAAGGGTAATCAAATATCGTCGAGAGGTTCTGTTTGACTTGTTCCTGATCAGCTTTTGATAAGTGGCCGACCTTCTTTAGAATTAACCTGTTATCCAGTGTGAACAACTTCATTCTCACAATAGAAGGAGCGGTAAGACCGGACTCATTTTTGTGCTTAATTGTAACATCCAGGGGCCAAGGTTCATTTTTTTGACTGGTGATCATTGCCAATACTGAGTGTTCAATGAGTGCTCCAAACTTAGCTTTTTGAGAGAGTACCAGGGCAGGCCGTCGTTTTTTTCGAGAAGAGTCTGTGAAGGGAAAGGGGACAACAACAACGTCAAGCGGTTCATAAATCATTATATGCTTCCTCATCATTTGGAGATTCCCATTCACTCAAAGTTGGAGACAGGGCTGAACTGAATTCAATGTCGAAAGGCCGTGCTTTTCGCAAGCGGATTTCATCATGTTCAATTTCAAAAGCAATGACATCTCCTGCATGGAGATTTAATTTTTTCCTGACTGTTGCAGGGACTGTTGCCTGATATTTTTGAGTCAATTTGCTGGTCGATATTTGCATTGTTATTCTCCTTAATTGAGTTAGTAATACGGTAATACTATACTAACCAGTAATACCATTCAAGTCAAAATGGCAAAGACTATTAATACCGGCCTTAATATTTTTCAAAGTTTTGCCGCCAATTCTGCACCATCGCTGATTGCGGTTTTTGCGTCAAGTCCAAGCGTAGCTTTGGCTCCGCCGATTACGTGTACCTCGAATCCAGCTTTGCTTAAAGAAGTTTCCAATTCCCGTCTTGGTTCCTGTCCTGCGGCAACAATCACATTGTCCACTTCAAACACAATATCTTTTGGTTCTTCACCTTTTTTCAAAGCAACTCGCACATGCAGTCCGGAATCGTCGATTTTAAGATAAGTTACACCCGGAAGGAGTTGTACACCGTGTGATTTTAAAGTTTGGATATGTGCCCAGCCTGTAGTTTTTCCAAGCCGTTTGCCTATTTTGTCTGCAGAACGCTGTAAAACCGTAACTTCACGTTTTTTAGGTTTCCGTAGAGCCAAGGCTTTTTCCGAATCAAGAATCCCGTAGCCCTGTAAATACTCCGGAACTTCTCCGGAAAAAGGTGTTTGTGCAGTCAAAAAATGCGCGACATCGATACCGATTCCTCCTGCTCCGATTACAGCAACTTTTTGTCCAACTACTCGTTCCTTGTCTAAAACATCCAGATAACTCAGAACTTTAGGATGATCGATTCCATCCAGTTCCAATTCTCGAGGCTTTACTCCGGTTGCCAACACAACAAGATTAAATGTTCCTGAATTAAGAGTTTCGGCATCAACAGTCTGCCCCAGCTTTAATTCCACTCCATACTTTTCCAGCATTACTCGATAGAAGCGGAGTGTTTCAAAAAATTCCTGTTTCCCGGGAATTTTCACTGCTAAGTTGATTTGACCGCCAAGTTCAGAACGCTGGTCAAACAAAGTGACCCGGTGTCCACGCATGGCAGAAATGTAGGCAGCCGTCATTCCGGCTGGACCTGCTCCAATCACTGCAATAGATTTTGGAATGCTTGCAGTTTCGTAGTTTAATTCGGTTTCATGTCCTGCACGCGGATTAACTAAACAAGTTGCTGTTTCCATTTTAAAAATATGATCCAGACAAGCCTGGTTGCAGGCAATACAAGTGTTGATTTCTTCCGGACGTCCCTCTGCAGTTTTGTTGACAAAATTTTCATCAGCCAAAAATGGACGGGCCATCGATACCATGTCCGCCAGCCCGTCTCGCAAGAGACTCTCTGCCACATATGGATCGTTTATGCGGTTGGAAGTCACGATCGGAATATTAAGATGAGGACGCAACCGGCCTGTTAGCCAGGCAAATGCTGCACGGGGAACCATCATGGCAATTGTCGGAATCCGTGCTTCATGCCAGCCGATTCCGGTATTGATCAGCGACGCTCCTGCCTCTTCTACACGCTGTCCAAGTTCAACAACTTCCTCAAAACTGCTTCCGTCTTCAACTAAATCAAGACAGGAAAGGCGGAATATAATCAAGAAATCTTCTCCGGATTCTTCCCGAACCCGCTCCACAATCCGGAGTGGAAACCTGATCCGGTTTTCGTAAGAACCCCCCCAATCGTCGCTGCGTTTATTTGTACATTTGGCAATGAATTGGTTGATCAGATAGCCTTCAGAGCCCATTATTTCCACGCCGTCATAACCGGCTTTTTGTGCCAGTTTTGCGCAGCGTGCATAATCTTCGATAGTTTGTAAAATATCATCCGGAGTTAATTCTTTGGGACGGTAAAAATTTATTGGTGCAGTTATTGGGGATGGCGCAACGCAATTTTCCAGGAGCCCGTAACGCCCTGTATGTAAAATCTGCAAAACTATTTTGCCATCGTTTTCATGAACTGCCTTTACGAAAGGTCGATGAAAATCAAGTTGTTCTTCCGAAACTAATTCTGCACCTTCTTCAAAAACACGACCTGCTGCATTTGGCGCAAAGCCCCCGGTTACAATGAGTCCCACGCCTCCCCTGGCCCTTTCTGCATAAAAAGCCGCCAGACGAAATGAACCATCAGGATGTTCTTCAAGTCCGGTATGCATTGAACCCATCATAACTCTGTTTTTCAGGGTAATGCTGCCGACTTTCAGTGGACTAAGCAGGGTTTCAAAAGCCATTTTAGTGGATTGGATTATGCTTATGTGTTTTGGGTTTTATCTACAAACAAATCAAGCTTATAAAGAAGCGCTTAACTTTATACTGTAAACTGGGAAATACTCAAGATGCTTTGAGCATTTCTGCCTGATGGTGAGACAACAAGGGGTCAATCACCTGTTCCAGCTTGCCTAGCAAAATTTCTTCAAGTTTGTATAGAGTGAGATTGATGCGATGATCAGTAAGACGACCCTGAGGGAAATTATAGGTCCGGATACGTTCGCTCCTGTCACCGCTTCCAACCATGCCTCGGCGTTGTTCTGCGGTTGCAGATTGTTGTGCTTCAAGTTCCTTTTCATAGAGCCTTGCCCGCAGGACCTTTAAGGCTTGGTTTTTATTTTTTAACTGGGATTTTTCATTTTGACAAATGACAACCAGTCCGGTTGGAATATGGGTAATCCGAACTGCAGAATCAGTGGTGTTCACGCTCTGTCCACCCGGCCCAGATGATCGATAAACATCAATCCGTAAATCTCCGGGATTGATCTCAATCTCAACATCATCTACGTCCGGCAACACCGCTACAGTTGCAGCAGAAGTGTGGATACGCCCCTGCGTTTCAGTTTTGGGAACTCGCTGTACACGATGTACACCACCCTCAAATTTCAAGCGGCTGAATACATCTTTGCCCTCTATTGAAAAAGTAATTTCCTTGAAACCACCAAGATCATTTTTGCTTTCGTTGAGCAGTTTCAATTTCCATTTACGTGCTTCAACATAATGTGCGTACATTTGAAAAAGGTCCCGGGCAAAGAGAGCTGCTTCATCGCCACCTGTGCCTGCACGAATTTCAATTATGATATTACGTGAATCGTCTGGATCTTTTGGAAGGAGTAAAAGTTGGATTTGCTTTTCCAACTCTTCCAACTGTCGGCCGAGCTCCGGAATTTCCTGGCTGGCCATTTCACGGATTTCCTGATCTTCATTTGCAGCGTCTGCTAATTCGCTGTTATCATCGAGTTCTTGCTGGATTTCAAGATATCGGTGATAACACTCAACAATTTCCTGCAGACCTGAATGTTCCTGACTCAACTTCCGGTAACGCTCCTGATCCTGAGTCACGTCGGGTTGTCCGAGTTCGTGCGTCAGATTTTCGAAGCGTTCATTTATTTCCGCAAGTTTTTCCAGCATCTCGGGTCAGGCCCGGTTGTAACGACGTTTAAACTTTTCAATTCGACCTGCACTATCAACAAAATTTTGTGCTGATCCAGTAAAAAACGGATGACAGTTTGAACAAATTTCTACTGTTGTTTCTCCGCCCTTTGTAGACTGTGTCTCCCAAGTCGCTCCGCAGGCACAGCGGAATGAGGTTTCTTTATACTCCGGGTGAATATTTAATTTCATTTTTCGTTTTTCCGATTTAAGTTTTTTAAGATTTCAGGTTTAAGTTAAAATGTATTTGCTGTCTGCAATTTACTTTTTGTTTTATTTATCCATCATATTGAGAAAGTTCACATTCTCTTTGAACTTTTCCATTTTATCAATGAGAAATTCCAGAGCCTCAACTACATTCAATTGAGAGAGAACTTTACGTAAGACCCAAATACGGTCAAGGTCTGCTTTTTCAACAAGCAGTTCCTCTTTGCGTGTTCCGGATTTGCTGAGATCGATTGCAGGAAAGATCCGTTTTTCAACAGGTTTCCGGTCAAGTACAAGTTCCATATTACCTGTACCTTTGAATTCCTCAAAAATCACTTCGTCCATCCTGCTGCCAGTATCAATCAGCGCGGTTGCAATAATGGTCAAAGATCCGCCTTCTTCAATGTTTCTGGCTGCACCAAAAAATCTTTTAGGTTTAAAAAGTGCGTTGGAATCAACTCCTCCGGAAAGAATTTTTCCGCTTGGAGGAATGACTGTATTGTAGGCCCGTGCCAGCCTCGTTATTGAGTCCAGCAAAATTACAACGTCACGCTGATGTTCAACAAGTCGTTTTGCTTTTTCCAAAACCATTTCAGAAACCTGTACGTGCCGCGTTGCCGGTTCATCAAAAGTTGAGGCAACCACTTCTCCATCTACGGAACGACGCATATCTGTCACTTCCTCAGGTCGTTCGTCAATTAACAAAACAATCAAATCCACTTCAGGATGATTTTCAGTGATACTGTTTGCTATTGACTGCAGAATCATTGTTTTACCGGTTCTTGGCGGAGCAACAATCACTCCGCGCTGGCCTTTCCCAATTGGCGAAACAAGGTCAATGACCCTTGTGGTCAAATCATTATCTTTTCGTTCAAGATTGAGGTGTTCGTTTGGATGGAGAGGAGTGAGGTTGTCAAAAAGAATTTTTTCGAATGCTTTATTTGGGTCACGGAAATTAATTTCTTCGACCTTAAGCAGAGCGTAATAACGTTCGCTCTCTTTTGGCGGCCTGATTTGCCCTGCAACTGTATCGCCTGTCCGTAAATTAAAACGCCTTATCTGTGAAGGTGAAACATAAATATCGTCTGGTCCAGGGAGGTAGTTGTAATCCGGTGCTCTCAGGAATCCGAACCCGTCCGGAAGGGCTTCCAAAACTCCTGCTCCGTAAATTATCCCTTTGCGTTTCGTCTGGGCCTGCAAAAGCGCGAAGAGCAGTTCCTGACCCCTCATGCTGTTTGCATTTTCGATATCATATTCACGTGCAATCTTAATCAGTGAATTGATATCTTTTTTCTTCAACTCAATTAAATTGAGTGTATTTGGCTTGGATGAATTATCTGAATTTTTTTTTGAATTATTGCTGTCGCCATTTTCAGGCCTGCTTTTAGACATGTGAGGTTTAGTCGGAGGTTAATCAATGATAGGATCCCTTAATCTTAGAGACCATTTTCTGATGTGTTTAGTTAAATGGAAGGATGATAAATTTCAACGTATTTGCAACAACTTCAATTACAAAAAGTGGATATAGTGATTAATAAAAACAACGTAGGTAAGGTATTGTCTACTGTGGAACTGCTTGATCTAGAATTGTGCTTTAATAAATAGGATACTATAACTTCGCCAATATTCAATACATTGTCAAGTGTTTTTATAAAAATAAATATTTTTTATGAATCAGTTATTTTTCCAGTGAGACATTAATTCTCGTAATATACTGATATTATGGACTACGACATGTAATCTCTGCCGAAGGGAGAGATCTGATAAAGTGCCAATATCGTATAAGATCCCTCACAGATGTTCGGGATGACACGATAAAACTCGTGACTGTCGAGTTCTTTTTTAAACCACAAATATTTTGCTGCCTTGCACTATGATGTGCTATTTTTTTTCTTTTTTGGAAGGTAGAGATCAGTGATTGTTCCTTCAAAAGCCTCTGCCGCAAAGGCCACTGTTTCCGAAAGTGTCGGATGCGGATGAATCGTTGAACTTAGATCCTCTGCATCACATCCCATCTCAATCGCCAGAGCACCTTCTGCAATCAAATCTCCAGCATTTGGCCCGACAATCCCTACTCCAATGACTCTGTTTGTGTCTTCTTCAAAAAGGACTTTAGTCATGCCTTCACTGCGTCCCAAAGATAAACTGCGTCCACTTGCAGCCCAGGGGAAATTTCCTTTTCCGTAAGCAACTCCCTGCTTTTTTGCTTCTTCTTCAGTAATACCTGCCCAGGCAACTTCCGGATCAGTATATGCTACAGACGGAATCGTCCGGGCATCAAAATGCCTTTTCATTCCTGAAATAACTTCTGCAGCAACTTTTGCTTCGTGTGTCGCTTTATGTGCCAGCATCGGCTGGCCTACAATATCACCAATCGCAAAAATATGAGAAACGTTTGTACGCATTTGCGAATCAGTCGCAATAAATCCAACCTCATCAACTGCTACCCCAGCTTTTTCTGCACCAATCCGGAATCCATTTGGGGTACGTCCTACTGAACTGAGAATGCAGTCAAATATCTGAGGCTTGCCCGGTGCATTTTTACCTTCAAAAGAAACTTTCATTCCTTTTTTGAGGGCTTCTACCTTTGTTACCCGTGTTTCAAGCCAGATATTTTCATACTGTTTGGATATTCTTTTTTGAAAAGGACGAACTATATCCCGATCTGCACCGGCCATCAAGACTTCAAGCATTTCAACTATAGTTATTTTTGAACCCAGAGCATGAAAAACAGTAGCCATTTCCAGACCTATAATACCTCCTCCAATTACCAGCAGATGCTCTGGAATTTCAGTAAGCTCCAATGCACCGGTTGAATCTATAATACGTGAATCTTCCGGAAGAAAGGGGAGCTTCACCGGCAGAGAACCTGCTGCAATAATCGCATTTTCAAAATGAATTGTATTTTTATTTGCATCAGCGTCAGTAACGCAAAGATGGTTAGGGTCCATGAACTCACCCATGCCGGTAATGATTTGCACTTTGCGCTGTTTGGCCATGCTCTTCAGACCTCCGGTTAACTGGTTTACAATTCCGTCTTTCCACTCACGCAACTGGTCAATATTAATTTTTGGTTTTCCAAAAGATACTCCGTGTGCACTCATCGATTCAGCTTCGTCAATGACTTTTGCTGCATGTAACAGTGTCTTTGACGGAATACAGCCAACATTCAAACACACACCACCAATACGATTGTAGCGTTCCACCAAAATTACTTCCTGACCTAAATCCGCTGCACGAAAAGCTGCGGTGTATCCTCCAGGTCCGGAACCCAGCACGAGCACATCGCATGTCATATCTGCTTTTCCGGAAAAGGATTTTGCGGTTTTGAGCGTCTTCGATTGAGAATCTGGTTTCGAATTTTGGGATGGCGGGATTTTTTCAGATTTTTGGGTTTTAACTTTTGCGTATTCCTTTGTCTCCAATTTCAAAATCAGGCTGCCCTCAGAAACTTTATCTCCTGCTTTAACTTTTATTTCACGGATTATTCCCGCAACCGGTGAGGGAACATCCATGGTTGCCTTGTCGCTTTCCACAGAAATCAGCGGATCCTCCAGTGCAACCTTATCGTCTACATTGCAAATTACTTCAATAATTTCAACATCTTCAAAATCGCCAATATCCGGAACCTTTACTTCAATGAGACTCATAACGACATTCTCCGCATATCTGACAAAATTTCGCACAAGTCTACCATAAATCGAGCCGCCTGTGCTCCATCAATCACACGGTGATCATAAGTCAAATCCATTGGCAGCATCAGGCGCGGCAAAAATTCTTTACCGTTCCAGACAGGCATCATACGCGAACGCGTGACACCGAGAATTGCAACTTCCGGAGCATTCACCAAAGGTGTAAAAGCTGTTCCGCCAATTCCGCCTAAACTGGAAATGCTGAAACAACCGCCCTGTATGTCGTTGGTTTTTAGTTTTTTTGCTCGAGCTTTTTCACTAACTTCACCCAGTTCTTTGGCCAGTTCCAGCAAACCTTTCTGTTCCACATCCCTTATCACAGGAACCACCAGGCCGTCCGGAGTATCCACTGCCACTCCAATGTGAAGATATTTCTTCAACACCAAATTTTCCTTGTCTGCAGTCAAGGATGAGTTGAAATTTGGATGCTTCCGAATTGCCACAGCACATGCTTTGAGTAAAAAAACAAGAGGAGTTACCTTCACACCCTGCTTTGCCGCTTCGTCTTTGAGCGATTTTCGAAAATATTCGAGTTCAGTTATATCAGCCTCATCATGATGCGTCACGATTGGTAAGTTCAGCCATCCTCGATGCAAATTTACAGCAGCTTTTTTCTGTATTCTGGAAAGCGGTTTAATTTCTACAGGACCAAATTTACTGAAATCTATTTCAGGCATTGCCGGAATTCCTGATCCGGCAGCAGCAGTTCCGGAAGCTGTTCCTCCCAAAGCCTGCTTGACAAATTCCTGAACATCTTCTTTTGTGATACGTTCTTTGCGGCCGGAACCATGGACCTGACTCAGGTCAACACCTAATTCGCGGGCAAATTTACGGATCGAAGGACTGGCATGTGCACGCAAAAATGATTTCTGGTTAACCGACATCACTATTGGCGGTGGACGCCGTGCCGGTTCTTTGGAAACAGCTCCAGAGCTTGTTGATTCAGATTTTCTTGTGGAAACAATATCCTTAGTTTCCGGTGCAGTTGCTTCAGAATTTTCTGTTTCAGCAGAAGTTTCCGTAACTGCAGTTTCAAGTTCTTTTACCACTAAAGTAAGGATCAGGTCGTTTTGTGAAACTTTGTCTCCAGCTTTTATTTTTACAGTCTTTACTGTACCGCTAAACGGAGAAGGAACATCCATTGAGGCCTTATCACTTTCCATTGTGAGCAGCGGATCTTCAACAGAAACGGCGTCTCCCGATTTAACCAGAACTTCAATAACTTCTACTGCATCGAATTCACCTATGTCAGGAACAAGTATGTCTTTGATACTACTCATGGCGTTTCTCCTCAGGACATCAATGGATTATTTTTGTTGGGGTCAATTCCGTATTTTTTGATGGCAGCATTTACTGTTTTGAATGAAACACTCCCATCTTCCATAAGAGCATTTAACGATGCCACTGCAATGTAATAACGGTCTACTTCAAAATGCTTTCTCAAGGCTTGACGTGAATCGCTTCTGCCAAATCCATCAGTTCCAAGCACAGAATAAGATCGAGGTACATATGCACGTATCTGGTCGGCAAAAAGTTTGACATAATCTGTTGCCGCAACTACAGGACCGTCTGTGTCTAAGAGACATTTTTCAACATGACTCATTTTTGGTTTTTTATCTGGATGCAGCATGTTCCAGCGTGAAACATCATCGCCGTCACGCTTCAGTTGATTGAAACTGGTACAGCTCCAGATGTCCGCCTCCACCTTAAAATCTGCAGACAGCAAATCTGCCGCAGCAATCGCTTCCCGTAAAATTGATCCGGAACCCAACAATTGTACTCTCGTTTCCCCCTTTTTACCTTTTTGCAGCAAATACATACCTTTCACAATGTTTTTTTCCTGACCTTTACTTAAGCCCGGATGCGAATAATTTTCATTCATTGTGGTTATGTAATAAAAAACATTCTCCTGTTTTTTAAACATGCGTTCCATTCCATTCTGCATAATCACCATCAATTCATGAGAAAAAGTCGGATCATAAGAAACACAGTTGGGCACATTTCCAGCCATGATTTGACTGTGTCCATCTTCATGTTGCAAACCCTCACCATTGAGTGTGGTTCGTCCGGAAGTAGCGCCAATTAAAAATCCCCGTGCCTGCATATCTCCAGCAGCCCAAACTAAATCTCCAATCCGCTGAAATCCAAACATCGAGTAAAAAATATAAAATGGAATCATCTGCATTCCGGAATTGCTGTAGGCCGTCGCAGAAGCAATCCAGGAAGACATAGCGCCGTCTTCAGTAATGCCCTCCTCCAATAATTGACCGCTCTGATTCTCCTTGTAATACATTAATTGATCACGATCGACAGGTTCGTATTTTTGTCCTTCGTGCGCATAAATTCCGATTTGGCGAAACATTCCCTCCATGCCAAATGTTCTTGCTTCATCAGGCACTATGGGAACAACCCGCTGGCCGATGTTTTTATCTTTGCACAATAACGTCATTGCCTGCACAAGTGCCTGAGTTGTGGATATTTCCCGTTCTCCAGTTTCCTGTAATAATCGCTCGAAAATTGTTAATGAGGGAATGTCAAGAGAATCTCCTTTTGTTCTACGGGCGGGCAGGTGGCCACCAAGAGCAGTGCGGCACTGTTTAAGATATTCCAATTCAGGAGCATCATCAGGAGGCCTGTAAAACGACATTTGTTCCACTTCTTTATCAGAAATTGGAACCTGAAAACGATCCCTAAAACTTTTCAGATCGTCCATTTTCATTTTCTTTTGTGAATGAGTGATGTTGATTGCCTCACCAGATCCTCCCATCCCGTAACCTTTTACCGTTTTTGCGAGAATTACAGTTGGCTGTCCCGTATGACTTACTGCAGAATGGTATGCTGCGTATATTTTGTGAGGATCATGCCCACCACGGTTCAGTCTCCAAATGTCCTCATCAGACATATTAGAAACCATCTCCAGCAATTCAGGGTATTTACCAAAAAAGTGAGCTCGGGTATATGCTCCACCTTTTGCTTTAAAAGCCTGATATTCTCCGTCAATTGCTTCATCCATGCGTTTACGCAGAAAACCTTCAGTGTCTTTTGCCAGCAAAGGATCCCAGTATGAACCCCAGATAACTTTTATCACATTCCAACCTGCACCACGGAAATCACCTTCAAGTTCCTGTATTATTTTTCCGTTTCCACGTACTGGACCATCTAGTCCTTGCAAATTGCAGTTAATAACAAAAATAAGATTGTCCAAATTTTCACGGGAGGCCAGGCCGATTGCTCCCAGAGATTGCGGTTCATCTGTTTCACCGTCCCCCAGGAAAGCCCATACTTTGCGTCCGGTAGTGTCTGCTAAACCGCGGTTGTGAAGGTATTTTAGGAAACGTGCCTGGTAAATTGCCATGATTGGCCCCAGTCCCATGGAAACAGTCGGAAACTGCCAAAAGTCTTTCATCAACCATGGATGAGGATATGAAGGAACACCTTTACCATCGGATTCACGACGGAAATTATCCATTTGCTCTTCCGTCAGCCTGCCCTCCACAAAGGCCCGAGCATATATTCCTGGTGCTGAATGACCCTGAAAAAATACTAAATCACCACCATGATCTTTACCTGCTGCCTGCCAAAAATGGTTAAAACCGACATCATACAGTGTAGCCGAAGAAGCAAAACTGGCGATGTGCCCTCCTAAGTCAGATGAATCCCGATTTGCACGCATGACCATTACCGCTGCATTCCAACGGATAATTGAGCGAATCTTGTGCTCCAGTTCCTGATCTCCTTTAGAACGTACTTCAAGTTCCGGTGGAATTGTATTCAGATACGGTGTATTAGCAGAATAAGGACTGCCTGCTCCAGACAAAACCGCATGGTCTGCTAATTCTCGTAAGAGGAATTGTGCCCTTTCAAAACCGTCTCTTTCAACAACTGCTTCCATAGCCTCTACCCATTCCTGGGTTTCCTGCGGATCTAAATCGTTTACTTTTTTTGGAGTCATTGTTTTACCTCAGTCAATGATGTGTTTGGATCCTACAATTTGATAATACCTTTTATTAGCAAAAAAGCCATATTTGTTTCTTATATTGATTATTAGTGCTTGAAAGAAAAAAATAATATGTTGTAATAACAGTTAATTATTTTTGATTTCAGCAATGAGGATTTTACAAAAAGCTTTCAGCAGTCAGCTAACAGTTCTTTGGCCTGATTTTTCATTCTGTTAGCAGAAAACTTAAAATTGACAACTAAATCTCTGGTTATTCAAAAACTGCTGAAGCCCTGATAAAAACTGGGGTAGATAGATTTTCGTTCAGACACTATTTAAGTTTTCACCACAATTAAATTGACGGGGAAAGTTCCTGGGAAATTTCAAGGGGTTGAACTGACTTAATTTTTTTCGACATCGGTTTTTTTCTTCTCACCGGCTTTTTCACTTTTAAATGGAGCATAAACAATGGTCGGCCTTTTACTCATTTTTATCAATGTTTTAGCAGAGTAGACAATGCCTTTACCTGCAGATACAGTTTTTCCTGCAGATACAGCTTTTTGGGAGCGCTTCAATGTCATTTCCATTGCCTCACGACTTACCTTCTTAGAGTAGATGATATCCGGCTTAACAGGTCCAGTTATGCGCACACGTGTTTTAGTCATCTCCAATACTCCACGACTTGATTCTTCAGAATAAAGAATGCCCGGCTTGACTGGTCCAGTTATGCGTGCTCGTGTTTTAGACATCTGCAGCGCCTTGCGGCTTATTTTATCAGATTCTTCTGGATTTACCTCCGGAGGAGTATATTTACTGACAATATTGACTTTTGTATATCGCGGCTGAAAAGGCTTTTTCACAAACCAGTGGTTATTTTTAACCATCTTAGAAGTAATCAGGCCGGTTTCCAATATTTTATTTGCAGACATTTTTGCAATACTTTTTCTGCCTTGCAAAACAGATTTTTTCAAAACATAATACTTCACTTTACGTCCCTTGTTTTTTTGTTCTAGAACACGAGCTTCTCTTTTCCTGGCCTGTAAAACAGTTCCATTTTTTACATATGATTGTATTTTGCGGCCCTGACTTTCTGCCCCTAAATTTTGTTCAAAAAACAGTCCGCCTGAAAAACAAAATAGAAAAATAATGGTGATGCCAAGAGACTTCTGCATGAACTTTGAATATGTAAAAGTTTTGTCACGATTTTTTTTTCTTTCTGTTAAATTGGCACGTAATCTGTCTTTCAACATTTTCCTTAGATCTTCTCAAAAATTAGCAGTAAATTCAATCTTATTAACTCGGAAGTTTTCTTTAAAAAAAATTGTGTTGGCCTCAAACGGAATCTGGATGTATAATTGATCCTGAAATTGGAAAGAGATTTCCGGGACATTTCAGATTTGGAATTATAAAGTAAAAAATGCTAAATCAAACATCAGTCACAGAAATTACGTCAGAGGAAATACTGCAACAAATGATTCGGGAGACATTTGAAGTTCCCAAAATCGAAAAACCGGCATCTGAAGAAAACTTCCCCGGAGCAGGTTTTTCACAGCAAATCGAAAGGGACTCGGAGTCTAAAGAGAATTTATTAGTTCAGAGACTGGTAAATACACTAACTGCCCAACTTCAAACAATCCTTCCCGGAGCCTTCAGAATTACCTCTGAAACTGAACAATGCCTGTCTTATGCCAACTTGAGCAGTTGGTCTCCCGGACGGTCTTATTTTTCTCTGTTTGAGATGAAACATTCCAACTCAGTGTGGATTTTGCATTTTAGCCGCACCGTCGGTGAGGGACTGGCTTCATTGGTTCATACAAAAAATTCTCGAAATCATGCAAATATTTTTAATGATTTACGTGAAGCAGATTCTATCACTTATCTGGAAATTGGAGAAATGCTGCGCAAATTTTTTGTCAGTTTGTTAGAACTATGGCCAAAAAGCGACAAATTAAAAGTGGCCAGTTGCCGTCATATCTTACAATTGGGGTTTCTTCGTGATTCTGTTATGGATGAAGAATATATCGTATTGCCGTTTTATCTTGATAATAGAGAATGTTCAGGAAAATTTCATCTGGTATTTCCTCATCGATACCTCTTGCTTTAGTTTCCACAGAGAATCTAAGTAGAAGGATCGAAAAATGACGAATCCGGTTTTAAGTCAACTCAATATTTACCCGCTAAAATCAGCAAGTGGAATTTCTCTGGATAACGCTTTTATGGAGCAAAGAGGATTGGCACATGACCGTCGTTGGATGG
>Ga0208570_1000308_pt1 | contig 19781 bp, 17 predicted proteins | sample DeeseametaMP1202_FD_184192 | JGI IMG/M metagenome (GOLD analysis project Ga0208570, IMG submission 184192) | Marine microbial communities from the Deep Indian Ocean - MP1202 (SPAdes) | ecosystem: Environmental > Aquatic > Marine > Oceanic | place: South Indian Ocean | collected 2011-03-08
CAGAAAGATGAAATCGCTGACCAGTTCCCTCACAGCTTTAGCTGGGTTTTTCACACACTGACTATGGACTTTATCGTACATCCAGCCCGGTATGATCCCGAGCATGCGCTTGTTAGCCTATTTAAATCAACTCTCTTCCACACGACCTACATACAGCCTCGTTGTCTTCTGGATAGAGATCAATATCAATTAGATTATCTACTAAGCAATGGTCACAAGGGACCCATCTATCTTGTATAAAATTTTCGAGATTTACAGTTCGATGTATTAGCCTTACTGCAACTGGATCTGTTACACAATAAAAGTTGACAGGCCTCTTTGCTGGCGGGACAACAACCGTCCCAACTTTTGCAACTAAACCAGAGTCAGACCACGCAGTTATTTTATTTCTAGCCCCTTGTCCTGAAATTTTTAACACATCGTTGGCGATATAGTTAGTAGTAAAAAGTTCACGCCCTACCTTCTGAATGTCTTTTATGTAGTCCTCGCCGTATAATTCTTTGCATAGCATATCAGAATATAGTAATACGCCTGAATCAACGGCTTGAATGTCAATTTTAGCTGATTCAGGGTTTCTTTCTGCTTGGGCAGCAAATATTTTCTCACAGGCTCTAATGAGATTTCGCGGCGAATTGTGAGCCATAACGCATAACGCGTCATCAATATTAATGGCAGTGTTTGCAGACATGAGGGATTGCATGTTATGAATCTCTCCATCGCTAAAGGACTCCATTCTTTTTGATAAAACTGTCTTCAAAGATCTACTTGTCCATGTCAGGTTGTACTGAGCGACGCGATCTGGCCTAGCATCCTTCCGATAAAAAGGTTCAATTTTATCCCAAAGAAAAAATTTGAAACCAAACCCTTTCATTCCCAATAGCTCTAGATCCCTTAGTAAAGGCTGAATAAGCTTATATGTTGCTTCAGGGTTATTTCCGGTTTTCTCAGTTTCATCCGTTCGATCTATTAGAATATAGATAGATTTAAATCTTAACTTCTTAACGAGCGAGAGGAGAATCTCTAATTGGTATTTATATGTTTCCGAGAGTCTCTTTTCGTCCATTTTTACATCTGGTATGTCAATCGATTCTAGGTCATAGCTTTTCAGAACAAAGTTAACAACTGACTCCATAAAGCCGACATTTTCAGACCAAAACCTTTTGAACTTTTCAGGTAGGCTTTTCAGCTCATTCATAAGCTCCTGCAATCTGTCACCGGTTAGATCACCTAGGTATGTGGATACGAAAATACTTAGTTGAGATCGCTCTTCTTTTGACAGCGCCTTTAATACATCGGGATATTCCGACAAATACGATAGAAATGAAATCAGCACTCTAGTAATAATATTTCTTAGATGGTATTGAAGGCTAATCCCTTCAATACTTTCTCCTGCTGAAAACTCGAAACGATCATAGGTCACAGCTAGGAACTGTGAATCTATTGCATGTTCCTCTACCATGCGACGCAGTGCTGTTTTTCCGGCCCCTCTTGGTGCCAAAACTACACTTGCAGAAGGTGATGATGAATCTCCAACAACAGCATCAAAGTACGGTGGCGGAACGAAGTATCTTGACAAGTCAGGTTCTTCGTCCGCATTTGTTTTTGAAAATGGATGCTGAATGAATCCTATTGATCTAAATAATGGCATTTAATATTTTATCCTTAAATACACCTTCAGTTTCGTGGTGGGCTAACGCCCCGGTCATTGGCCCAAACTGCGTGGCGTGAATTTGTGGTAGCGTGAACGAAGTGAGCCACAAATTTGCGCCACGCAGTTTGGGTCCACGATGCACCGGTTTGTTATGCACATACCCACTCAGAACACATGGGAGGTAACCAATCCTCCTTGTGACATATATAGAGCCCATACTCACCACTCTACGTGCAACCCCACAACCTTTGAAAAATCATTCTCGAAACAAATCGACCATAACACTTCCATATCACTGCCAGAGTACTGTGCTTTCCACAACGTTAAAATCTTCTCACCTTGTGATAACTTGTCAATAAAAGCCAGCTTACTGAGCACGCCCACGTTCTTTTCTATATGCTCACAAACTTCACAATATCTATCTTCAGTGAACCATGAATCATTCATTGCAAAAACTTTATCGGAAATAAGCTTTTTCAGATCCTGAAAGCTATTTCCATCATGAAGCTTAACAATATTCTCTGAGTATTCCTTTACTGTATCTGAGATCATGAAATTTCCTTTCTTTGCATAACGCCTCAAACACCGGCTTGGTGAAGTTGGCGGCTTTTTTGGAACAAAAAAGGTGACAGCTTTGCCAAGTCCGCGTGCTTTGACTTGTTACAAGGCATTACTCCTCCATTAGATCGACGATACGACCATTTTCTAGTTTAACAGGACCATAGTATTTTTCTGGCTGAGACAGATATTGTTCAAGCTGCTCATTACACGCCTGAATATGCTTACTTAGAAGATCTAAATCGTTAGTATCGAAAAACTCACCTTCATCGATTACTTCTACTGATTCAAATAAGCTTTGATTCGTACGCAGAAAATCAACCAACAATACATGAATTTGGACAGGGGCAAACTGAGTTTTAGTGTACTCTTGTATATAGAGGTCTTTATCAAATTCAAGGCGAAATGGCTCACATGCTTCATGTGGGAAGATTTCGATACCTTTGACGGGGCCAATATAGTCCCAATCTTCTTCACCCCTGACTCTTTCTAATTTCACCTCTTGTTCAGAGATTAAAGAGAACGGCCACTCCATCTCTTTGGCAAATGCCTCTGCATTTTTGCAAAGAGATTCTAAAGACGACTCATCTTTTAGTTTTCCCTCAAAATGTACAGTGATTCCCACGTACTCTCCTTATGCCTTGTAACATTATATTCAACCCCCCAAATCCCCATATCCACCCAATAACCCCAATAAAAAACACCCAGCCCACAATTAAACGCAGCATTAAACCACATCAATTAGCGACCCGAATCGATCTATCCATTTTCAATGTAATAACTAAAGATTCAACAAACCACCGTGATCCCCTAGAAGTAGAAAACGGCTGGACAACACTTACTCAGCGCTTTAAATAATAGCCACAATGGCGCCAGTTGAAAACCATAAATGTTCGTTAAATCAGCCTGGTTAACTCGATGTCGGGTCGATGGCTCGAATCACCGCTGCCGCAACAAGCGCGATGGTCGCCACCATATCAGCGATGATAACTTTTTGAATGAATTCATTATATCCGCCGACCGACCACGCGATGGCAATGAAGGACACCACGCTGATCAGACCGGCCACCATGGCCAGGGTTTGTAGTGATGGCTGGAATGCGGCGTAGAGCAGGAACAGGCCAAGAATGCCAAACAGAATGGCGCGGTGGCGCATCAATATGTCGATATTGGGTTCAGCCAGGGAAATTCCATATAACGCAGACAGCCGTTCCGCACCCAGCACACCGGGAACGGGTAATAGGTGAATGATACCGGCTAGCACCAGCAGGGCCGTGATTAGCTTTTCCATTGTGGATTCTCCTCTGTATTTCAACCGAATATAGCGAACGCCGGGCGCGCAGCCAATTACCTCTAACGCGTCCTATTCGGGGGAGGCGGACCAATAGGTAATTTTCACAGTTTGCGTTGCGCTTTCCGGTGCAACTTTTTCGGTGTGGGTTTCGTATATCTATTTGAAACCATTTAATTCGCTGAGGATGCCTTCATGAAATCATTACTTGTTGTACTCGCTTTGCTGTGTGCCCAGTGGGCCAGCGCCGCCATTATTGAAATCGACAGTCTGGATTGGAAGCTGAAAAAGGAAAATGACGATATTCGGGTGTTGACCGCCACGGTGCCGGAGTCGGAGCATCGGGCCTATCTGGCAGTTACCGTAGTCGATGCCCATGTTGATGATCTGGTGGCGATCATCAGAAACCCGCAAACCTGCGCCCAATGGGTTTATCGGTGCGGTCAGTCTTATCGCGTTTCCCGGGAAACCCCGAATGTGGATCTGGTTTATACCTCAAGTGATATGCCGTTCCCCGTGAAAGATCGGGACACCCTGGCGCGGATAACCTGGAATCAGGACCCGGAAACCAAAGTGATTCACGCTGTGGGTGTCGCCACTCGCGACATTCTTGCGCCCAAGGATAAGCACATCCGTATTGAGGAGGCCACGGTGATTTGGGAGTTAACCCCGCTGGACGACGGTAAAACCCGAGTGCGTACGTTTGGCCACGCTGATCCCGGTGGCGAATTGCCAACCTGGTTAACCAACCAGTTGTCCACAGAAGTGCCGGTGAAAACCTTGAACGGATTGAAAAAGCTGGTGGCGTCGAACCGGTTTTGAGTTAGGGGGCTAATCGTGAACTTTCAGTTCCCGATTAGCCGGTATTAAATGGAAGTCAGACAAATATGAGATAAAAGCCACTCCAGCCACAGCAGCACCGTGAATTCGGAAAATGGTATTGCCGCACAAATTTGGACATTGCGCCCCACGCTGAACCCCATAATCCCGATTGATCCGGCCCTGAAAGTAGGCCGTATGGTCAACTGCTGGAAAGTGTCCTCTCCACCCCGGTTAATAATGAGCTGAACTCGCTAATATGACTGCCGGGAATTAGCTCGGTAACTTTACTGATAATCTGCAAAGTCTTTCATAGATTTGGCATTCAAACGAGATTTCCTCACGTTGCTTTACACCCCAAAGCCACTTGCCGGCTGTAGTCACTATTTGATACGAGCGCGTCGCGCCTGGTGAGTACCCGGCTTATAAAAAGGACCCTTATGATGAAACACCCCAAGGATAAAAGAACGTTGTTCTCTTTAAGTGCTATCTCCGGTGCGTTGCTCGCCCTGAGTGTCGGCGCCGTTCAGGCCGATTCCGTAACGACACAAAACACAATTTCAGGAATCGATGTGAATAGTCTGGTCGCATTCAATAGCGGAGACAACGATTGTCGGCCCTGGCAGGATTGTGATGACGATGACGGCGGTGTCATCGTTACCCCGCCCGAAGGCGATGATTCTGATTTGCCGGCAGTGAGCAGTGTGGAAGCCGCCGGACCTTATACGCCCACCATAGATAAAAACGTTGGTTCCAGCCGGGAAGGGTGGGTGGCTTACCCGCAAAACATCGGACAAGATGGCGTTAAGCATCCGGTTCTTATTTGGGGGCCGGGTGGCGGTACGGGGCCGGCGGAATACGATTGGTTTCTGAATAGATTGGCGTCTCACGGGTTTATTGTTTATTCAGAAGTGTCCACAGGCAACGGTACAGAAATGAAATCCGCTATGACCTGGCTTCAGCAGCAGAACGACAATCCCTCAAGCCCGTTGTATCAAAATATCAACGTGAGCCGCATTGCTGCCGGGGGCCATTCGATGGGGTCGATTACCACCTTTGCGATGGCGGATGATCCGCGCCTGACTACCACCATTCATGTTGCAGGCGGCTCGTTCGATGGCAATGGGTCCGACAGTCTGCGTAATCCAACGTTGTATATCGGGGGCACGGAAGATTTCGCGACTTCAAACACCACCCGCGACTATCAGAATACAGACAGCGTGCCGGTGTTTTTTACCATTCTGGACGATACCGATCACATAGCCGCAACCCGCAATGGTATGCCGCTGATTACGGCGTGGCTGCGTTGGCACCTGGCGGGAGAAGACGAGCGTAAAACGGACTTTATTGCGCCGGACTGCACCTATTGTTCAGGCATTTACGATTCCGAATATAAAAATTGGTAATTCATTTCAATCGGTGAAAGCCGGAGACTAAAGGACTTTAAAATGAAACAGATCAATCTGAATATTGCAAAATTCTCGTTGAGTGCCGTTGCCGCAGCGCTGCTGGCGTTGAGTGTAGGTTCTGTGCAGGCGGGCTCGACTGCATCACAACAAACAGTGGCCGGTGTAAATGTGAATGAATTGGTCGCGATCAACGTTGGTGGAGACAATTGTCGCCCTTGGCAGGATTGTGACGACGATGATGGCGGGGTGATCGTTACTCCTCCTGAAGGTGAAGATTCCGATCTTCCCGCTGTGAGCAGTGTGGAGCGCAACGGTCCCTATACGCCCACGATCGACAAAAATGTCGGTTCGGGTCGTCAGGGCTGGGTTGCCTATCCAAGAAACATTGGCCAGGACGGGGTGAAGCATCCGGTGTTGGTTTGGGGGCCAGGTGCCGGAACCGGCCCGGCAGAATACGAGTGGTTTCTTGAGCGCTTGGCGTCACACGGGTTCATTGTTTATTCTGAAGTCTCCACCAGTAGTGGATCAGAATTGAAATCCGCCATCACCTGGCTGCAGCAGCAAAATGAAAATGCGTCCAGCCCGCTTTACCAAAACATCAATGTGAGCCGCATCGCCGCAGGCGGTCATTCAAGAGGTTCCATCTCTACCTTTGCTATGGCAGATGACCCACGCTTAACCACCACAATCCATGTGGCCGGTGGGTCCTTTGACGGCAACGGGTCAGACAACCTGCGTAATCCGGCGTTGTATGTAGGCGGTACTGAAGATTTCGCGACTTCCAATGCTACACGGGATTATCAAAACACCGACGTGCCGGTTTTCTTCACTATTCTGGACGACACCGACCACATAGCGGCCACCCGCAACGGTATGCCGATTATCACGGCATGGTTGCGCTGGTATCTGGCGGGAGAAGACGAGCGGAAAGCCGACTTTATTGCTCCGAACTGTACTTACTGTTCCGGTATTTACGATTCGGAATATAAAAACTGGTAATACGCAATAGTTTGTAAAAATAAGCAAACCGCAATCCTGCGTGCGTGAGGGTTGCGGTTTGATATTTGATTTTTGTCGAATTGATATAGGAGTATTGCGGACGAACCCATCTGCCACATTGCCTTTAGTTGCTCGTGACGTTGAATGCCGGCGGGCTCCAGCCGGCGTCGTCCATTCCCGTCCTGACGGACCACCAGTACCGTAGCATCCCGCCTGGCGGTAATCCCCCAAATCTTTTCCAACTTCTTCTTGAAAAACCACCATGGTGCTGCTTGGCTGAGAGATACGCTGCACACTTTTTTTTGGGTTGTTAACGCACCTGATTCAGTTAGGTATAGCTCGATAAGAGTTTATATTTAATAGGGAAACACCGTACTTTGAGTCAATCTGTACATTTTATTTCGGGCTTGCCTAGGGCTGGCTCTACCTTGCTGGCCGGCATATTACGCCAGAATCCCCGTTTCCATGCTGCGATGTCGAGCCCGGTGGCCAATTTGATTAACGGCGCACTGGAGCAAATGGGCGCGGGCTCTGAGTTTTATCCGTTTTTTGATGCCGCCAAGCGCAAACAAATGTGTCGCGCGCTATTCGATGCTTATTACAGTGATCGGATCAATCACAATGTTATTTTTGACACCAACCGCATCTGGGCTGCTCGGCTGCATCAGTTAAACGAGTTGTTCGACGATTTCAAAATGATTTGCTGTGTGCGTAATCCGGCCTGGATCATGGACAGCTTTGAATGCATCTATCGTAAGAACCCTTTTGATTACAGCCGCATGTTCAGCCCCGCGAGCCGCCAGACGGTGTACAGCCGTTGTGAAGCGCTGATCAGTGGCGGAGGTGCGGCAGGCAGCGCCTGGAGTGCACTAAAAGAAGCCTATTATGGCGAATTCTCGGAGCGTTTGTTGCTGGTGGATTACGAGTTGTTGACACGGCATCCACAGCGCACGCTTGAGCTGATTTATGAATTCATAGAGCAGCCGATGTTTGACCATGATTTTGAAAACGTGGAATACGACGAAGGTGAGTTTGATCAGCAGCTAGGTGTAAAAGGCCTGCATAGCGTTAAGCAGCGGGTGGCTTTTTCCACCCGGCGCAGCGTCCTGCCGCCGGATTTATTCGTGAAATATCAGGATATGGATTTTTGGCAGGATACCAGTGGTACCTCTGCACACATTATCGCCCCAAAAAAATCGACAGAATCATAGGTAAGTATCACTAATGAGCAGAAAATTATTAGGCGGAATTGCGTCAGTATTATTACCGATGACCGCGTATGCAAGTGGCTATGTGCGTTCATCTCAATACCAGCGCAGTTATCTGCAAGCGCCTACAGCGTCTCCATTATTGGGCATGCGCTCGCTGCCATTGCCAAACACTTCTGCTCGTATTGACAAGGTCTCCGGGCTTGACAGTGACGAACTGGACCTGGCTCAGGGGCAGCCGATTCGCGAACTGGTGATCATTGATGACGCCGTGCCTGATAAATCGATACTCCTGCGTGATTTAAAGCCCGGTATTGAAGCGGTGGAAATTCACAGTGATGAAGATGGATTGGCGAAGCTCACCGAAATTTTATCGGCCTACTCAGGCTTGAATGCGGTACATATTATCTCTCATGCGCAAAGCGGAACGATATTGTTGGGCAACAGCCGGTTGGATATCGCCCGGGTGCAGCAAGAAGTGAGTGTGTTTAATGCCATTAATGCGGCCATTAAACCGGATGGCGATTTGTTGTTTTACGGTTGTAACCTGGCGGCAGGCGAACAGGGTGAGGCTTTGCTTGAACTGTTCTCTTCCCATACCCACGCCGATGTGGCTGCATCGAATAACCTTACCGGCAGCGCAGAACACGGTGGCGATTGGGAGCTTGAGATTGCTAAAGGTAATATTGAGTCACAGCAGCCATTTACGGATAAAGCCCTATTGGATTTCAGTGGCATTTTGGCCTTTACAGGTACCGTTGATTTCGACACGGTAACCAATGCAGGAAGCTATGGTAATGCCTCCAATCCGTCGGGAAGAGGCGATGGGTCTGACAATGCCACTTTTGGTGATGCGGGTGGCTATACGCTGGTCATGGATGGTCAAACCTTTAATACCTACGGCGGATTCGGATACGGAACCTCCAGCGAAGATGAAACATCGGTGACCCTATCGTTCGAAGGAGGGGCAACCTTCAGTGCTGGCAGTATCGGCATCTGGAATCTATCGGATTCCGGTGATTCCTTTATTATTACTGCCAATAGTGGAGGCGTAGTGTCTCAATTTATCTCCGGCAGTGGTGGGTATGCGAACGTTAACCTGAGTAGCCTCACCTCTGGTGCCACCAGTTTGACCATCACATCTCAAGATGGACAAAGCTGGGTTTATCTGGATAACTTTGCTTTATCCAACGTAGTGGCGGCACCGGCCATCGATTCCGACGGCACCCTCACCGCAGGTTCCACCGTAAATGAGCCCATCGGCCTGGATACCACCATCGACACCGTTGGCGAAGCCGTCAATGTATTTGATTTCACCTTAACGGATCCTGGCACCTCCGATGGTCTGGCCATGACAGTCAGCCAAGTGGTATTGAACGTTTCCGGCACCAGTACCGATGCACAACGGGCAAATATCACCTGGCGTTTGAATGGCAATGATGCCAGCAATGTCACCGGCACCTACAATCCAGGGGCCGACACCATTACGTTTTCAGGCTTAGGTATTTCCATAGCCGATGGCGCTAACGAAACCTATACCGTCAATGCTTATTTCAATAACAATACAGGCATTACTGAAGACGCCACCGTTATTTTAAGTGTGGATGGCGATACCGATTTAACCGTGGGTGGTGCAGGCACGCAAATGGCGGCTACCACTGCGGTCAATAACGGCACCGGCACGACGCTGGATGTGGTTGCGACTCAGCTGGTCTTCACCACGCAGCCGGCCGGGTCTGTTTCCGGCAGCGCGCTTACAACACAGCCAGTGGTGTCGGCACGGGATGCCTTCGGTAACACCGATGTGGATTTTACGGAAAGCGTTACGCTGACTGAAGCTAGTGCCGGAACACTAAGCAGCACTACCGTAGCCGCCGTAAGTGGTGTGGGCACCTTTACCAACCTGACTTATAGTGCGTCAGCCGATCAGCAAAGTTTTACCCTGACAGCCAACGACCAGGACGGCGTGGGTTCTAACTTGCCTACGGTAAATGCTAATGCCGTGACCAGCGATGTCGTGGCGACGAAATTGATTTTCAGTACACAGCCTGCACCATTGTCGGTGAACAGCGGTGTAACTACTGCACTAAGCACTGTGCCGGTGGTATCGGCAATGGATGCCGACAATATAGTGGACACCGGGTACAGCACCGGTATTACCTTGGCAGAAGTCAATGGCGCCGGTTCAGCAACGCTAACTACAACAGGGGATACCGATGGCAGCGGAGCCACTGTGACCCTTACTCCTTCGTCAGGTGTGGCAACTTTTTTGTCGGCCCAAATCACCTACACAGCATCGGGCGGTTCGTCAGAAAACTTTAATCTGCAAGCGTCTTCCGGGGGGCTGTCTACCGCTAACAGCAGTCAGATGACTGGTGTTGTCGATAGCACACCGCCCACGGTGAGCAGCGTCAGTGTGCCAGCCAATGCCACCTATTTAACAGGCCAGAACCTGGACTTTACGGTGAACGCTAGTGAGAGCGTCACGGTGAATACCGCGGGGGGCACGCCTCAATTGAGCTTAACGGTGGGCGCTACCACCCGGCAGGCAACCTATCTTAGTGGCAGTGGCACCAACGCCTTGTTGTTCCGTTACGTCATACAGGCCGGCGACAATGATACCGATGGCATTGCGATTGGCACTTTGTCCGCCAATGGTGGCACCCTGCGGGATGCCGCCAGTAATAACATGACGCTCACCCTGAACAGTGTCGGCAGCACCGCCAGCGTGTTGGTGGATGCAACAGCACCCACGGTGAGCAGCGTCAGTGTGCCTGCCAATGCCACCTATATTGCAGGCCAGAACCTGGACTTTGTGGTGAACACCAACAAGAACGTGACCGTGAATACCGGGGGGGGTACGCCTCAATTGAGTTTGACTGTGGGCGCCACCACCCGGCAGGCCTCCTATCTTAGTGGCAGCGGCAGCAGTGCCTTGTTGTTCCGTTACACCATCCAGGCGGGCGACAGTGATACCGACGGTATTGCGATTGGCACCTTATCCGCCAATGGCGGCACGCTGCGGGATGCCGCCAGTAATAACATGACGCTCACCCTGAACAGCGTCGGCAGCACCTCCGGTGTATTGGTCAATAACGCCCCCACCGGCACAGCCGACAATGCAACTACTGACGAAGATAACGCGGTAGCGATCAACGTGCTGGCTAACGATAGCGACAGTGATAACAGCCTTAACGCGGCCAGTGTGTCGATCACCAGTGCGCCCAGCCATGGCAGCACCCGGATTAACACCGGCACCGGCGTAATCACCTTTACCCCGGATGCCAACTACAACGGCAGCGACAGTTTCACTTACACGGTTGACGATGTGCTGGGTAGCACTTCTGCCAATACCGCAGTCAATGTGTCCATTAATGCGGTTAACGATGCTCCGGTGGCAGTAGCCGATGTGGTGAATACCGCAACAGGCACCGCCGTGAATATCAGTGTTGGCGCTAACGATACCGATGTGGATACCGGCGATAGTGTTGATACCGCCACCATTAGCCTGGTGACACTACCCGTAAATGGCAGCGCCGTCGTCAGTGCAGGCCAGGTGGTTTACACGCCGGTTGCCAACTTCAGTGGCAGTGACAGCTTTACGTATCAAATTGACGATCAGAACGGTGCCACTTCCAACGTCGCGACGGTGAAGATCAATGTCAGCGGTGTTAATAGTGCACCCACGGCTGTTAATGACAGCGGCACGACCGATGAAGACACCGCGGTTAATATAAACCTGATCAACAACGACAGCGATGCAGACGGCAGCGTCGAGGTTTCCAGCGTGGCCATAATAGAGCAACCCGTTAACGGATCAGTGAATGTAGACGTGAGTGGTCAGGCCACCTATACACCCGATGCGGATTACCACGGCAGTGACAGCTTCACTTATGTCGTACAGGACAACGGCGGAGCCACCTCGAATGTGGCTACCGTGACCCTCACGGTCAACAGCATCAACGATGCACCCGCTGCTAACAGTGATACGGTTTCAATACAAGAAAGTACCCCTTATAAGATAAACGTTCTGGGTAATGACGCCGATGTGGACGGCACAATCCAAAGCGGCACACTCCAGATTGTGAGCGCACCTTCCAATGGTTCCGCAGCCATCAGCGGCGGCACTATCACCTATACCCCGGGGGGTGGCTTTAGTAGCGACAGCCTCACGTATCGGGTGCAGGATGATGTGGGTACCTGGTCCAACATCGCCACCGTGACGCTGACTTCGCAGCCGGTAAACAACGCGCCGCTGGCTAATAACGACAGCGCCACCACCACTGAAGATAGCCCGGTGATTATCAGTGTGCTGTCGAACGACGCCGATGTGGATGGAACACTGGACAACACCAGCATCACCATCGGAACTGCACCGGCGAGCGGCAACCTGGTTGATAATAATGATGGCACCGTGACCTATACGCCCTCGGCCAACAGCTATGGTAGCGATCACTTTACCTACAGCGTGCGGGACAATGAAGCCTCCAGCTCCAACAGCGCAACGGTAGCCATCAGCATACGAGCAGTGAACGATGTGCCGACCATTAGCGGCAGTCCGGTGCTAAGTGTACTGGAAGGGCAACCTTACAGTTTCACCCCGACACTCGGGGATGAGGACAGCACCAACCTGAGCGTGAGCGCCACCAACCTGCCTGGCTGGCTGGTTCTGGATAGCGCAACCGGCGCCCTTACCGGAACGCCTCAAGTAGGCGATGCAGGTAGCTACTCTAATATTGTCCTGAGTATTACGGATGGCCGTGATAGCGCGACACTGGCGGCCTTTAACATCACGGTGGTGGGTGACAACGACACCGATGGAATCGCCAACACGGTCGATACTGACGACGACAATGACGGCATGAGCGACAGTTACGAGCAAAGCAATGGTTTCAACCCATTGGATGCGAGTGATGCGGCACAGGATCGGGACGGCGACAGAGTGACTAATCTGCAGGAATCCCTGGACAACACCGACCCGGACGACGCTACTGACTATAGCGACATTACTGCGCCAATCGTAACGGCTCCGGCGGACTTGGTGATTGACGCCACCGGCTTGTACACCCGGGTACCGCTTTACCAATTGCTGGATCTAGGCAGCACCACGACAACAGCCGATTTACAGGATGGTCTGAGTGATCTGGTGTACGACAATGTCGATGGTGCCGGTTGCTGCAACAACCAGGTAGTCGGCATGGTGAACAGTGCTTTGTTACTGCCACCCGGCAGCAATACCGTGACCTATCGCGCAGTGGACAGTAAAGGCAATCAAGGCACAGCCACTCAGATCGTTAACGTGAGGCCACTGGTGTCGGTGAATAAAGATCAGATCAGCGCAGAAGGTGCAACCGTGCAGTTCCGCGTGATTTTGAATGGCCAATCTCCTTTTTACCCGCTAACGGTGCCCTATGTGATTGACAGCGCCAGCACCACCAATGCAGCTGATCATGACCTGGTGAACGGCTCTGTGCAATTCACTAACGGCCAAACCGTTGCCAGTGTCAGCATCGCATTGACAGCAGATGGGGTGAGTGAGGGCGATGAAACGTTGATTGTACGCCTGGACGACCGAACCAGTAATGCCCAGGATCTGGCCAATGGCTACAACCCTGTCTCGCCGGATATCTATGACATTAACAGCGGTGCCCAGAACCGTCATCAGATCACGGTGACTGAAAATAATGTGGCACCGGACGTTTCTCTGCGACTAAGCCAGAACAGTACAAACACTGTATTGATTACCACTACGGGGGGCGCTGTCACCGTCACGGCTACCGTGTCTGACCCCAATAGCGGCGATCAGCACACTCTGGATTGGTCAGCCACGGATGCCGCTCTGGTGGAAACCGATGGTAATAACACGGATGCCAATCTGGTGTTTGATCCTGGCGAACTGGCCAGCGGAGTGTACAAAGTCCGCGTCACGGTTACCGATGATAACGGAGCACAAGACACCGCCTCGCTGTACTTCAAGCTAGTCGATGCTCTGCCCACTCTGGGTTCAGAGGATACCGATGGCGATGGTACTGATGATGCGACAGAAGGCACTGCCGACAGCGATGACGATGGCATACCGGACTATCTGGACAACATAAGCGCTGTCAACGTGCTGCCGGAGCAGGCAGACGAAACCAGTGCTTTCCTGATGGAATGTGATCCTGATATCCGTTGCCGGGTTGGTCAGTTTGCGTTGCAGGGCGAGGGCGGCGGTGCGAGTGTGCTGCAAACAGAACTCTCGGCCCAAGGTATTGAAACCGATACGGAGTATGCTTATGGCGGCGGCATTTTCGATTTTGAAATGCACGACCTGCCATCGTTGGGCCAAAGTGTGAAGGTTGTCTTGCCGCAAACCAGCGCCATTCCGGAAAACGCAGTGTATCGCAAATTGTCGAATGGTCGCTGGCAGGACTTTGTCGACGATGCCAATAACCAGGTTCACTCCGCACCCGGCAATCTGGGTTACTGCCCGCCACCGGGAGACGACAGCTGGCAACCCGGCCTGACTGAAGGTGACTATTGCGTGCAGTTGACCATTGAAGATGGCGGTCCTAACGACGCTGATGGCCTTGCGAATGGCAGTATCGAAGATCCCGGCGGAGTCGGCACACAGACCCTATCTACCGACGACGGAGTGCCGACATTCCCAACCATTACCAGCAAGGGTAAAGGCTCTGGCGGCTCCATGGGTGGCGGCCTGCTGCTGATCTTCGGTGCAACGCTGTTTTTGCGGCGGCGGACTCGTTCCGCCCCGCATCTGGCGCTCGCGTTGCTGGCCAGCACAGGCGCCAGTTTGCTGCCTGTGCAAAACGCAGAAGCGTTTGAATGGGACGAAGCCAAACAGCAGTTGCAGGAACACGGTTATGCCGCACTGGCGTTTTATCGCGCCAAAGGCAGCCAGGGCGAAGCGGATTTTCAACAGGGCATGGCCGCCAGCGGGGTTAATGTAACGCTAGGCACCTACGACACTACCCGCACGGCGTATCAATTTACGCTGGGTTACGGCTATCACCCGCACTTGGCACTGGAGCTGGGTTTTCTGGATTTGGGTGATGTGCGCGTAGACATGAGTGCCACCGGCACCCCGGACAACTTAAGGGCGGGCCTGGAACAGCATTACCCTGTCAGCAGCGAAGGCTTTACGTTGTCCAATCGTTTTCTGTGGCCGGTGCAGCAACAAACCACCCTATCGGCGGAAGTAGGCTTATATCGATGGGACGGTAAAATCGATATTTCCGGTGCCACGGTGGAACCGGACCTGGACGGCGGCACGGATTTTTTACTGGGGGTGGCGGCTCAATACAATGTAACCGATCAGTTTGCAATTAGTGCTCACATGAAACGGATTTTCTTTGACGATCAGGATGTAGATCTGTTCGGGGTTGAAGGGAAAATTCGATTTTGAGTATTAAACTATAAATCTTTTTGCCCCTGTAACCGTAATAATAAGTACGCCCATCAGCAATTCTATCGGCGACTTTGCTCTCCAACGGTTAATCTTTATGACCAATACACTCTGCAACCGGCTGCAGTACATTAAAAAACGATGCCATGTTGCCGCCAATGAAGACGTGTCCGGTGGCAGGGTGAGGCAAGCTTTGGATTTTAAAGATAGCGCGTATTTAATTTTCTGGCGCTTTCTTGTGTTTGCTATCTCTATATTTTTTTAACTCTGTTTTCAAAAAATAATTTTCACTCAACAATGAAAACATAAATATTAAAGCAAAAACATCGAATGCGTTTTGGCCGAGAAAATGCCAAAAGCACCAGGACAAGAAAGCGCATATCAGTGCAACAATGAGCAATGCTCCGCGATCTAGTAAACGTTCCATATATCAACCTATAGCTGAACGTATTTCAGGATTGGAAAGTAACACAGCTTCAATCCATATTTCATTTTCATACGTCTCAAAAATCAATCCGCATTCCAGTCCTTTAGTTCGAGGCTTTTATTACCGTCTTCAATGAGGCGCTGAAGCTGCTTCAGCTTTGATTCTGCTGTTCTCTCTTGTAGTAACCGCAGTCCGTCACAGGCAGCTTTGTTGGTTGCCTTGTACGGTGCCAGCCCATACGCCTACAACATAGACTAAATGTAGTGGAGCCTAACCGTGATAAGTTCGCGCAGCGAATCACGGGCTTGGCGAAACGAAGTGTTGGTCTAATACTTGTGATCGTAAGCGCACATTATGCTCTTTAAGCATAGCGAGCAAACTACCCTATAAAACTATCGATTTGAGTATGGCTGACTCAAAATAATTAGTTCAGATTTATCTGATAAGTCGTAAACTTACTACCATGAATCTCGGAGTGAGAAATGTTTATGGCCATTCTAGCCAAGTACCTATTTTCTCGACGACTATGCAGCAAATTTATAAATATATCTTTGTGCCCAAGCTCTTTAGCCCATGCCATTAGATCAGCAAATACGCGTTTCCCTTTACCCCAGGCGGCATGATCCAAGACGATAGCGATCTCGTACCTCTCTAACTCTAGTTGTATGCCGCACCAACCTATGAGTTTTCCTTCGAACTTTATCGCCCGAATCTTGCAGCCAGGCGTCGAGTCAACTGACATTTTCAATTCGATCCAATCCCTAATTGAATTCCCATCGAAAAAATCATGCTCAATCAAATGCTCCCTTATTCTTTGTCGATTTAGAATAGAGATAAATTCGTTCTCGTCAACGGAATCAAATTTTATGTACTGAAGTTCGTTCATGCTCGTCACTAAAGAATCCGTTGACGCTCGCAACACTGGCGCAGTGTAGTGGAGCAGTTTTGGTGTTACAAGCGAAGCGCACCAACAAAACTGCGTCCAGTGCTTGCGCTTGTTATGCATCCGCGTGTATCGTTGTACAAAATATTTGTACAAAACCTGGAAAAACAAGCGATGCTGACTGTCAATATAAGCGAGCTTAGAGCTAACCTATTGAAATATCTAGAAAAAGCTAGTCATGGCGAGCAAATCACTGTCACTACAAACGGTAGGGTTCTTGCGACCATAGCCCCTCCATCAGATAGAAAAGCTATGGCGAGAAAACAGCTTAGTGAACTGTCTGCTACTGCCAAAATTCAAGATGTAACCAGTCCGTTAGATGATCAATGGGATTCTATGTTGTGATTCTGCTAGATACCTGTGCAATCATCTGGGATGCACTTGATCAGTTAAAACTAACTAAAAAAGCCAGAACTGCCATTGAAAAAGCGGATGCTCACAACGCGCTAATAATCTCGGACATTTCAATCTGGGAGATAGCAATGCTGATTAAACGTTCGCGCCTAGAAGTCGACACAACCGCGGCAAATTTCATTAATCTCTTCTTAGAATCACGCAATATATCTGTCGTTTCGATATCACCCGAAATCGCGGAATTATCAACTAACTTCGGGCCTGAAATAAATAATGATCCCGCCGATAGAATTATCGCTGCAACCTCCGTCATTCATAATGCTCAGCTAGTTACTGCAGATTCCAACCTGCGGGAATCTACTATCGTTGATACACTTTGGTAATGCATAATATTGCATTGCCAAGCTGTAGAACAATTAACTTAAAAGCAAGTCGCTTCCTACAGCTTGAACGCCAACAACATGGGACCATGTGTAGTGGAGTGATTTTTGTGGTACAAGCGAAGCGTCACCACAAAAATTGCGGAGCGTAACTTGGTCCCGTGCTTGTTTTGGTTATGTGCGATTTAACCACGTTTGTGGATTTTTCTGGGCGTGTAAAACTGCGATGACAACAATAGATTTTTCTTGAACCAAATAAAATATCCTAAAAGGAAACCGCCGAATAGCAGCACACCTAAGATCTCTATAGATTACGCGGTAGTTATGTGGGTTTCTTTGTATTTTCGAGAACCCCTCTTCAAGACAAAGAATAAAATCATGACCAAGCCCCAGCCTGACCTCTTCGTAGTATGAGAATTGTTTAGCGATATCGGCTTCCGCTTCACTTCTGATCGATAGCGAATAGCTCATTTCGAAGATAAAATTCGGTCTTTTACTTCAGTCCAAGTTGAACCTGGATTCCCATCTTCCGAGAAGCTTTGAAGTCGCTTGTCGAGCTCTAATTGCTGTGCTTCGGTAAGCTCTATCTCTACACCGCTATTTACCACACTATCCCATAATTGTTCGGCAAGTAGAATTCTTTCGGAAATGCTAAGTTCTTGAATATTCATAATAAAATGCACCAAATGTACAGCATGATTAAAGAAATTCTATCATATATTAGGGGCTTGTATAGACGAGGTTACGGTTGGAACCTTGCCAGCACATAACGCCAAGCTCACCTGCACAGATTGCGGAGAGCTTTTTTGTGTAAAATGGAGCCACGCGACATACATAAAAAAGAGCGTAGCAATATGTGTCAGCGTGCAGCTTTTTGTTATATTTTATAGTGACGACTTGGTAAATGGCTTATGGAATAAAGACGGCATTCTATCTTGCTTCAAGTAGAATTTTGGCATCTGCTCCTTTTTCACCCAAGCGTAACCATTTAGCTTGTCCTTTAAGACCCCATATTGAGCAGGCATAGTAAGTTCATCCATAACTTTTCGAACGAATGAACGATATTTTTTTCCAGCAAAATATTGTTTATATAAGACAGATGGAATTGGGAGCTCGATCTTTGCATCATCTCCGGAGACGCTAATACCTAAAATCTTTGTAGGAGGAGCAATTTTAATAAACCGAGGATCGACCCCTTTTTCTTTCAGAAGGTTATCACCTACGTTTTCGATATCATTAATCATCTTTGAGTGCTTATGATATCTACCTTCGTCCATTTCCTGTTCAATTTCAGATAGACGCTCTCTAATCTCTATAACCTCCGGCGACTTTCTATAATGCGATAATGCATCAAGATATTCTTGTCCATCAGAACACTCTTTAACCAACATCGGGATGAAATTTGGCAATCTCAGCTCGTCAGAATTTGGTATAACACCTAAATCATTATAAGTTTGAAGCATTTTCTTTTGAAAACCTTTCATTCCTACTTGGAATGATTTAGCAAAATCTTCAGATGAGTTAGCACCGTGATTCATTCTATCCAGGAAATCATATGAGAAAAAATCTCTTAGCGGGTGAGACATATAGTTTGCGCCCACCTTAGCTGCATAAACTTGGTGCCAAATATATTGCGTACCAAGCCAACCCATTACGGAAAGCATGCGCTTAACATGTGGAGATAATTTCTCCCAGTTCACAGGTAAACCGTCTGTACCTTCGATCTTTAGATTTTCACCTAATCCGTAATCAGCAGGACTTGCCAAAACAGCCTCGATCAATGGATTTTCCTTTTCTACTCCCATGCTACGAAAAACCAAATAAAATTCCGACCCTGAGTGCTCCCATATAAAATTGCTAAACGCATTAGTCTGCTCGAAGTACTGAGAAAACAATGATCTATTAGAGCCTTCCTTATAGGCTGTTACCCAAGCATCAGACAGTGAGTTTGATATGGTTAACAAATTAGAATCTGTTTCTTCATCAATAGTTGTGAAAGTAAATACAGGGTCACATAGCATCTTCTTTCGTGCTGGAGTAAGAGCTTCTTTGTAAGTATCAGGAATTATTATTTCATCACTTAATAAAAATACTTCGCTAAATCGCTCAAGAGCCACGTGTTCTATATCAAGTAGCGCAGGCTCTTTTGTCGGAGCCTTACCTAACGCTCTTTGCACGCTTGAAATCGTAGCATTATCTAATAGTACTCGGGACACTATGTGACTCTCTTAAAAATACAACGCCAAGGTCAGTGGGCCTGTGGAGTGGAGCGATTTTTGTGGTAAAAGGCGCGAAGCGACACCACAAAAATTGCGGAACGTAACTGGCTCCACTGCA
>Ga0208570_1000312_pt1 | contig 19730 bp, 13 predicted proteins | sample DeeseametaMP1202_FD_184192 | JGI IMG/M metagenome (GOLD analysis project Ga0208570, IMG submission 184192) | Marine microbial communities from the Deep Indian Ocean - MP1202 (SPAdes) | ecosystem: Environmental > Aquatic > Marine > Oceanic | place: South Indian Ocean | collected 2011-03-08
CATTTATTATTTTTCTCATCATTTGATGGTAGCTTTGAACCTGTAAAATTGCAACAAAATAATTTTTCAGGACATTACTTCCACTGCCATCGCAGTTGCTTCACCGCCACCGATGCAGAGGCCGGCCACTCCTCGGGTTTTTCCATATTTTTTCAAAGCCGAAATCAGCGTCACCAGGATTCTGGTTCCAGAAGCACCTACCGGATGACCGAGAGCACATGCTCCACCGTGTATATTTACTTTTTCAACGGGTAAATCGAGGTCTTTCATGGCCGCCATTGTGACTACTGCAAATGCCTCGTTTATTTCAAAAAGATCTACATCATTTACCTTCCAGCCAACGGATTCAAGCACATTGTTTATTGCACCAACCGGTGCAGTGGTAAACCATTCCGGAGCCTGAGCAAAACTGCTGTGACCAAGAAAACGCGCAAGTGGTTTCAAGCCGCGTTTTTCAGCAGTTGATTCACGCATCAAGATCAGAGCCGCAGCGCCGTCAGAAATGGATGAAGAATTTGCTGCCGTGACTGTACCATCTTTTTCAAAAGCCGGCCGCAATTTGGGAATTTTATCTAAGTCAGCGGTTAACGGCTGTTCATCCTGCTCAACCACCGTTTCTCCCTTGCGGTTTTTGAATGTGACCGGAGTAACCTCACTCTTAAAACTTCCGTCCTCAATTGCTGTTTTGGCACGTGTTAAAGAACGGATGGCAAACTCATCCTGAGCTTCACGGGAAAACCCGTACTTTTGTGCAGTTCTTTCTGCAAACACCCCCATAAGTGTACCCTTGTCAAATGCATCTTCAAGTCCGTCCAGAAACATATGGTCCATCATTTGACCGTGTCCAAGTCTTTGTCCGGAACGGGCTTTCTGCAAAATATAAGGAGCATTTGACATACTTTCCAGACCTCCGGCAACCATTACTTCATTGGTCCCGGCAAGTAACGAATCATGTGCCAGCATTGTAGTTTTCATTCCTGAACCACACATCTTGTTCACAGTGGTGCAACCGGCTGCATCCGGAATTCCTGCCCCGATAGAGGCTTGACGCGCCGGCGCCTGTCCCATTCCTGCAGGCAGTACGCACCCCATCAGTACTTCGTCAATATCTTCGGCTTCAACACCGCTGCGTTCCAGTGCGGCACGAATGGCGAAACTTCCCAGTACCGGAGCAGTAACGTCTTTTAGAACGCCCTGAAATCCACCCATGGGTGTCCGGGCCATGCCTACAATAACAATTGAATCTTTGTTGTTCATTTCATACCTTTCTATATAATTATATGTTTACTTTTTACTTGCAAAAAAACGATATCATTCAATTGTTTTTGTTTCATTTCCAGAGTAATTACATAATGAAAATAAAGTTTGTGATAGTTTAGACCACTTTTTGTTTGTCACGATTATAGCAGGATATAAACAAATTTTAAACCGGAAGGTCCAACGTGTGATGTGGTAAAAATACTTGAAAAATTGAACCGCCTGAGTTGCTTTGGACGTAGCGCAATAAGCCTCCATGAGCCTGAATAAGCCGGTGTGAAATCGATAAGCCCAGACCATGCCCTTCTTTTTTAGTGCTGAATAAAGGTTTGAATAATTGTTCCCGCTGTTCATTAGAAACACCTGAGCCTTCGTCTTCTACGGCAATTAGAGTATAACTTCGTTCAGGATCCAGGTTAGTTCCTGCAAGTTCCCATTTACCGCAATAACGCGTATGGACATTAACAGAAGCATCAGCCTTTGAAGCTTCTACTGCATTTCGAATCAAGTTCAAAAACACCTGGTGCATTTTGTCCCGGTCAGCCTGTATGTCTGGAAGAGACGTATCGAAACTGCGGATAAACCGAATTTGAGTTGCTGTATTTTGCTCAAACCTGATTACCGTATTCAGCAATTCATGTACGTCAAATGAAGTCAGTTCCAAAGGCAGCGGATGAGAATGAAGCAGCAGTTGTTTCAGCAAACGTTCAACTCGATCCAGTTCAGCCAGCATCATACCGGTGGAGGAGTTACTAATTTTTGACTTCTGCAGATCACGTTCCAGTAACTGGAGCATACCTCTTACTCCACTTAGCGGATTTTGTATTTCATGTGCCAGGGAAGCGGCCAATGTCCCCAGCGCACGTGACAACTGTTCTTCCTGCTCTCTGGCTTGAGTCTCTTGAAGAGTGGTGCTTTCCAGCAGTGTTATTACTGCCTGTTTTACCTTACCGGTTTTGTTTCTAACAGGAGCAATCACAATTTCTGCACCCCGCTCCTGCAACGGAGGTGTTTTCAAAACATATCCTCCCATACGAAAAACATTTCCGGAGTTGAGGACACCTCTTATTTTTTCCTGAATCATGACATCTGCATGAAACAACTCCCTGCTTTGTTTTCCGAGCAGGCGCTGTGAGTCCTTTTGCCAAAATTGGGCAGCTGAATCGTTACAATAAACTACCTCTTCCTTTTGGTCAATTACGATTACTGCCTGTGGCAAATGGTCTGTCAGAGCGGAAATGAGTGCCTTAGAAATCATGAACGGCTGGTTTTCAATAGTCGAAATATTCAAAAAATTCAAGCGCCCAGCTTAAGGTGAAATATGAGGAAGAACAAGTTATTAACGTGCTCCGGAAAAATGGAGCAGTTGAAATGTGTAGCCGGGTATATTAAAATGCAGGTACGTTTCTCAACCTGAAAAATATAATGATTCAAAAAAATAATTTCCTCTCCGTTTACATCCCAAAACAGTCAGAATTGTTCAAGAATGAGCCGCAAAATTCGGCAGGAAAGGACAAGCAAGTTGATGTTTTTAACGGGAAACATGACAGGTATGCAGTGATTGAAGCCTCAGCTGGTACCGGCAAAACGTTTGCACTCGTGGAATTGGTTTTGGAACTAGTGCTGGAGCAGGAAATACCACTCAAAAGTATTTTGCTGGTGACCTTTACTGAAAAAGCAACTGCCGAGCTGCGCTTGCGTTTGCGTACAAAACTATGGGAATTATTGGAGGCTTGTGAAAAAAACAGTGCCTCTTTCCAAACAATTCCGGAGGGTCCATTTTGGGAAATTAATTCGGTCCGGAAAAAGCAGTTAAAAGCTGCCTTGCTGGATTTTGACTCAGTTCCGGTTTACACGATTCACGGATTCTGCAAACGGATTTTACGGGAATTTGCTTTTGAAAACCGGCAACTCTTTGAGCAGCAACTGTGCGACACAAATCTGCTTTTTCCGGAGGTGTTTCGGCGTTATATGCGCAGAGAACTGCTTTCCCGGAATACTCCGGTTTCTCAACTTTTTGCACTTTATGTAAAACACGCAGAAGGGAATCTTGACACGCTGGAAAGTGACATTAATGTTCTGCTTTCGAAGGATGGTAAATTCATTCCACTGTTGCCTCAATTTGATGTATTTCTTAAAGAATTCAAAAAGACCTGGAACGCTTTAACTTCCCGCGACCTGAGTTTACGGAAGCAAAATGCTGCACAACATCCTATCCGTACTGCTTTCGAATCAACAGCACTAAGCGGGGGTTCCAAAAATAAAACTCTCCGGAACCTTGAACTGCTTTTGGAAGCCCTGGGAGAAGCCCATTCTGGTACTACAATCCTTGAAAATCTGCTCGGCGTTTTTCAAATCGAACTCGAAACAGTTGCGAAACCAAAATGCAGAAAAACTTTGACATCCGGAGAACAGTGGCTTAGCACCGAAGAGTTTCCGGAACAGGAACGAAAGTGGATTGCTGCAGTTGAGGATTGTGAAAAATTGCTGCAGAGTTACAATTTTTCAGGAAGTGCAAAGAAAATATTAAAAGCATGGTTGACACAGCAGGTTCTTGAGGATGTGTGCCGTGAACTTGAACAAAAAAAACTGGAGCAGGGAAAATTTGATTTTGACGACCTGCTGCGTTTGGTTGAAGAACAGGTTGTTCCTCCGGACATCAAAGGCTCCGCTGCAACACCCCTCACCCGGGCAGTTCGGAAAAAATATGCCTGTGCAGTTGTTGATGAATTTCAGGACACGGATCGTCGGCAATGGTCTATATTCCGTCATTTATTCCTTGAAAGTCCAGAACATCGATTAATCGTAATTGGTGATCCAAAACAGGCTATTTACTCTTTCCGTGGTGCAGATATTTTCACATATCTGCAGGCACGAAAAACGATTGAGGAAAAAACAGGACGCCTGCCGTTTACACTTAAAAAAAATTACCGCTCTTCCGAAAAACTTCTCTGCGGTTTGAATCAGATTTTCAGCGAAGAACGATGGTTCCCTGAAGAGCGCGGCATTTTTTTTCAGCAGGTCGGTTGCGGTAAACCGGAACTTGAACTGAAAGACCAAACACCTGATCGCAACGCCATTCATTTGCTGGAACTGTTACCTCAATTTACAGTTTCCGGAAAAAAAATTGCTGACCAGAGAAAGGCAGTAAATCCTAAAGTTTCTTTGAAAATATTGGCTGCATTCGATTCTTTGAGCGGTAAAAAGTTTTTTGGCAAAGAAGCTTTTTTGAAGGCAGTTAAACCTGTGTTGGACTTCAATTTGAGTGAATCCGATCAAAGTGTGATCTTGAGTTTATTTCTGGACGATCAGGCAGAAAATGCTACTCGTCGATTTGCAGAAGCAATTGCGCTTGAAATTAAAAATCTTTTGCGAATCGGATTTACCAAAACTGACCGACCTGTCTGGAAGAATGAAGAAGCAGAACGACCTTTGCGTGAGCAGGATATTTGTGTGCTTTTCCGCAAAAGTAAGGAAGGTGAAATACTGGGAAAAGCTTTACGCAAAAACGGAATTGACTTTGCGTTTTACAAACAGAAAGGTTTATTTGCCGGCCGTGAAGCTCAGGAAATCCTTGATTTGCTGGAAGCAGTTGCTCATCCTGCAGATCATTCGCGTACAGCTAAAGTTTGGCTGACTCGTTTTTTTGGTGCAAAAATCCAGGATCTTGGACAAGCACCTACATGGGATTCAGAATTTTTACATCAGCTTCAGGAATGGAAGTCGTTGGCGGAGGCCCGGAGGTTTAGAAGGTTTTTTGACGATGTTCTGCTGCAGACAAAATTGATCGAGCGTGAATTGCTGCTGAGTGGAGATGAGAGAAGTGTAACGAATTATGTGCATTTGTTTGAGGTACTGAACAAGCAGGTCCTGGAGCGGCACCTTGATTTGTTTGAATTGATTCAGTTGCTGCGGCGTTTCATTGACGGAAAAGAAGATCCGGGAGAAAACGAAAATTTGCTGCGACTTGAAAGTGATCGAAATGCGGTTCAGCTAATGACAATGCATGCCGCAAAAGGCCTGGAATTTCCAGTCGTATTTTTATTTGGAGGACTGACCGGAAACAAAAAAGACACGATGAAGTTTTATCATGATTCAACTGAAGAACCTGTCATAGATTTGCTCAGTTCAAATGTTCCCGCTGAACATCAGTGGCAGGCGGAAGCAGAACAGCAACGTCTGCTTTATGTTGCTATGACTCGTGCCTGCGGACGTCTCTATTTGCCATTTGCAGGATATTTAACGGGAAATTCAGGAAATCTTGTATGCAAAGTCAGTGACAGTTATTCATTGATTAACGATCAATTATCAACCATCAAAGAGCAATTATCTGCTGCTGTTGACAATTCTCCTTTCAGCAGCAGTATTGTCGGTACCTCTGCTTTGTACAAACAAGAAAACGTATATGAAATTGAACAGGAAAAGTTGCGTAAGTGGAAACCGACTCATCTTCCTGTGAGCCCAATTATTTTGAATGATTCAATTGAACCAGGTAAATTATTCAATCAACTCCGCTATAAAAAAAGGGGCTTTGTTTTAAGTTCCTTCAGCAGGATGAATAGAAAAAAGGAAGCACTGCAGAACATGGAAATGGAGTCTGCTTTGGTAGATACTACTCCTGTAGAAATACGTACAGAAATTGATTTGGGAATGCGCCGGGAAAATGATGAAACCAACGAAATTGGATTGCCTTCGACTGCAGAACTGCACTCGGTTACCACAGAAAGAGTAGATGGGTTCCAACCAGAAACAAATAAAGATCCGCTTCCGGGGGGAGTTCAAACAGGAAATATGTTGCATGAATTACTGGAACTTGTGGATTTTAACACAATTCAAGCAAGTAATTCTCCCCAGGAATGGCTTGCTCATCCTAGCGTATATCGTCTGCTTGATTCGTTTAGGGAGCGTTATGGACGTTCTGTTGAAACATTGCCTCGAGTCGCAGAAATAATCTGGAGTACTTTGCGAGTGCCGGTGAAATTGGGAGAATCTAATGATGCTTTGGAATTGGCTGACAGTGAACGTTTTATAAGAGAAACTGATTTTTATTTTCCAATTCCTTTCAAGGTAAAAGGTAAAATGGACAAGGTGCAGGAGACACAAAACTACAGCTGGAAAGTCGATCCAAAAGTAGACGGCTGGAAAGTTGAAAAAGGATTTTTGCGAGGTTCAATCGACTTTTTATTTGAACACAAAGGACTGATTTATTTGCTGGACTGGAAAAGTAATCTGCTGTCAGATTACCATGTGGAAACATTGGAACAAGAGGTCAAGCAGCACTATGAACTGCAACTGCAGATTTACACTCTTGCAACGTCCTACTGGTTCAAACTCGATAGTGAAGAAAAATATAACGAAAAATTTGGCGGCGTACTCTACATCTTTTTACGTGGAATGCCCCAGCACAAGGGCGTCTACTTCAAGCGTCCGAGCTGGCAGGATTTGAAGGAATACGAAAACAGGCTGCGCTTGGAAAATTATTAAAAGAGAAAACATTGGAATGGACAAGTAGTATTCGTGTTTCCGGATGCTTCAAAGTTCAAAAAACAGAACCGTCAATTGCTGTTTTTTCTTTGAGAGTTAAGCCGAACTGTTTTTGGAGGGGCGGGTCAGTTGAAAAAAAGTTTCCCTTGCGCTGTCAGTTCCAATGATGGCGGCACGGTCGTTGGCTTCAAAGCGAAAATCAACATCCAAACTGGTCTCCAATTTGTCATTCCGAATGACTCCAACTACAGAGGAAGCCGTCTTTGTCCTGATTTCAGACTCTCCAATCGTTTTACCAACCAGTACGCTTCCGGGTTTTATCAATATCCACTGCAAGTCAAACTGATGTTCTGCCCACTGGAGCTGCTCCAGGATTTTATCTTCCTCATTTTCACTGAAAAGAGAGGCAAACAAATCCTGCCGCAGGGATTCAGTGTAATGCTGGATTTTGGCGGCTGGAATATGCAAATGTACCAGGGCCTTGCGTGCCATTTCAAGTCCCGCCTCAAATTCCGGAATCACCACCTCAGAAATATTGAGCTTTTTGAATTCTTCCAAAAACTCAACACCCGGTGCACGTGCCACCACCTGAATTTCAGTATTCACTTTTCGCGCATTTTCGACAATCGCCTGCGCAATCACTACTTCCGGAGAAGTAATGATTAACATGCGCGCCGAAGAAGTCTCGGCCGCTTCTAATACCACTTCGTGACTTGCGTCTCCATAAATAACTGTAATTTCAGAATTTTTTGCCTGCTCGACCCGAAGTTGATCCAATTCAATAATCAACAGGGGAACGCTGAGGCGTTTCAGAACCTGGGCAATTCGGAAACCAACACGTCCGCCGCCTACAATAATCACATGATTCTGTAATCCGGATTTAGGATAATTGATGGTGTCCAACGGCTCATGCTGGAACCAGCGTTTACTGAGTGCATACAGATGCGCGGTTTGCCCGGAAATAATCGGTGTTAGAAACATCGTTATTATCGCTGTGGTCAAAACCAGTGAATAGACTTCATGGCTGATTGAGTTTGTGGAGACCCCAACCTGTGCCAGCACAAACGAAAATTCTCCCACCTGAAAGAGCCCCAAACCAACGGCTAAGGGCACCACATTCCCGTATTTGAAAATCCGGGCCAGCAACGCGAAAATAATGCCTTTACCGAGACTGACTATCAAAACAAGCATGAGAACCTGTTTCCAGTGATCCAGCAAAAATCCGGGATTGAGAAGCATCCCCACGGATGCGAAAAATAATAAACCAAAAAGATCCCGAACCGGAATAATGTCACTCAACGCCTGATGTCCATAATCGGATTCGCTCAAAACCATTCCGGCGACAAATGCTCCAAAAGCAAAGGAAAGTCCCACCAGATACGTCAAATATCCCACGCCCAAACCAATCGCAGTGATAGCGAGCAAAAATAATTCGCGTGACCCTAAATGGGCGATGTAGCGCATGATCAAGGGCAGCAAACGTGTTCCGAACAAAATCATTCCCGCCAAAAAAACAACTGTTTTCAGAATTGCGATTTCCAATGAAATCCAACCCAGTGATGGATCGTTCAACATCGGGAGCAACACGATAAGGGGAACAACCGCCAAATCCTGTACGATCAACATTCCCACCATGACCTTGCTGGAAAGCGTTCCCAGCCAGCCTTGATTCATCAAAGTTTTTAGCAGGACCATTGTGCTTGACAGAGAAACCAGCGCGCCTAGCCAAAGGGAGGACTTAGCATCCCAACCCATCAACTGCCCAATGCCGTAACCCATTCCAATAGTCAGTATAATTTGAATCGGCGTTCCGATCAGCGCGATCTTTTTAACAGGTTTGAGGTCTTTGAGAGAAAACTCCAAACCAAGTGCGAACAGCAAAAGCGCAACTCCGATTTCCGCCAGTAGTTCAATTTCGTGTACGCTGGTCAGCGCGAATCCGCCGGTGTGTGGACCAAACGCAATTCCGGTTAAAATGTATCCCAAAATCAACGGCTGTCCCAGTCTCTGCATAAGGAGGCCGCTGAAAAACGCTGTAACAACAAGCAGAATGAGATCTGTAGCAATGCCCATAGAGTAAAAATGAATGAGAAATATTTTCTGGAGGTTTTTACAGGTTCAGTTTTTTCCTGCTTTTATTTATGCCCATACAAATAATTTGTCAATACAAAATCATTGACAGTAGTGGGGGTGACTTTGATGATTTCCTGGATCGCTGGTTTATTATCTGCAACGATTCCATCGTGCGTGAAGTCTAGTCGGCTGGATGTACAATGGCGACAGATGGAGGTCACATCAACACAGAGAAATAGATCTGTTCTGCCAACCTTTTACCCAGTAACTTCAGGATAGTAGATAAAATAATTTGGAAAGAGCCGACAAACTCAAAAAAAATCTGACAATGATCAGTCTTGAAATACGCTGCTATAATTAAGATAGCCTTCTTTCTCTAAATCATTTTTTGAAACAAACCGAAGTGCGGCAGAATTGATACAATAACGTAACCCATCCGGTTTTGGGCCGTCATTAAACAAGTGTCCCAGATGAGAATCTGCTTTCTTGCTTCTGAGTTCAGTCCTTACAGAGAACCAGCCATTATCTTCTTTTTGAATTAAACTTGCTCCTTCAATAGGTCTTGTAAAACTGGGCCAGCCGGTGCCGGATTTATATTTATCTGTTGAACTGAACAGAGGTTCGCCTGAAACTACATCAACATAAATACCTTCTCTCTTGTTATTCCAGTATTTATTTCTGAAAGGCGGTTCTGTAGCATCGTTTTGGGTAACTTCAAACTGTAAAGGAGTCAGGATCTTTTTGAGTTCTTCCAAATCCGGTTTTTGAATATTGGATGTTTTATTGAATGCTTTAACCTCGTTAATTTTTTCGCCCCATAATTCTTTAAGCCGCTGATCTCGTCCACATCTAAAACGGTAATAAAGATATTTCAGTTTGCTCTTTATGTAGTAATTCTGATGGTAATCTTCTGCAGGATAAAATTCACCGGCCATAATAATCGGCGTTTTAACGGACTCTTTCAAAATACCGGATTTTTCAAGCAGAGATTTTGATTCTTCCGCCGATCGTTCTTGTTCTGTAGAAAGATAAAAAACTGCAGTTGAATACTCATGACCTCGGTCACAAAATTGTCCATTTTTATCAGTAGGATCAATCTTGATCCAAAATATTTCCAGCAGTTCTGCATAAGAAATAACAGACGGGTCAAAAGGAATCAACACTGCTTCAATATGACCAGCTCTTCCATAATTTTGATAGCTTGGATTTTTAGTAGTTCCACCGATATAACCTGAAATGACATCTTTTATTCCGGAAATCTTTTCAAAATCCGATTCCATACACCAGAAACAGCCTCCTGCAAAGATGGCTTTTTCAAAATCTTTTCCTGCAAAAGTTGCGGGTGAAGTCAGGCAGTTCAGTCCAAAAATAAATAAGATAATAAAAAATAATTTACTCATACTGCTCCTATAAATACTTTAAAGTTCAGTTACCAGCAACCGTGTTAATTCTGCAGCAGGAATTTCACTGCAGCCGCTGATATTTTCTCCACACCAAAGTGGTGTAAAATCGTCAACTCCAACTGCTTCAGCTTTTGTACGTAAAGCAGAAATTGCGGCAGCAGCAAGCGGAAATTCCGGTGTATCGGCATTGATTGGACCAATTTCTCGGATGCTTCGGTTTTCGATTCCACGGGCCGGTCTGCCGCTAAAAATATTTGTGATGACAGTCTTGCGGGTTTTTTTGCTTTTTATAGCTGCCCGTTGAATTTGACTGGTTTTTGTTTCAGTACAGAGCAGATATGCTGTGCCGATCTGGACTGCAGAGGCGCCAAGTGAAAGTCCTTTAGCAACATCATTTGCGGTTGAGATTCCACCGGCGGCAATTACAGGCAATTTGGAAATCCCAACAATTTGTTTTAAAAGCTCAAACGTTGCAACTTGAGTTGAGAGATCATTGTTCAAAAAAATGCCGCGATGACCTCCTGCTTCAAGCCCCTGGGCAATAATCGCGTCCGTGCCATTTGCTTCCAACCATTTTGCTTCTTCAAGATTGGTTGCAGAGGCCAAAACATATGCACCTAGATTTTTAATCTGTGCCAGCAAACTGTCTGCAGGTAAACCAAAATGGAAGCTGATTACCGGAGGTTTATATTCTGCCAGCAGATCTGCACTTTCCTGATTGAATGGAATACGTCCGGATCCTGTTGGAATATCACTCTTTTTCAAACCATATTCTTTGAAATAGGGCTGCAGAATTTTGCGCCATTTTGCTTCGCGCTCAAGATCTGGTTCGGAAGCAGTATGACAAAAAAAATTTAGGTTGAAGGGCTTGCTGGTTTGGGATTTGATGGACTTCAATTCTGCACGAAGTGCATCCGGTCGAAGCATCGCACTGGGCAGGCTGCCCAAACCACCGGCATTGGAAACAGCAATTGTTAAAGCACTGTCTTGAACTCCGGCCATTGGAGCCTGAATTATGGGAAGTTCTGTACCGAAAAAAGTTTTGTTGAACTTGGTTTTGACCATGACAGAAAATTTCAGCAAACAAAGAGAAAAAGCATCGCAGTCTGTGCGAACCGAAAAATTAAAGAGAAACAGCTCTTAAAGTGAGTTCTCGCAAACCACAAAAACTAACGTCCACCCTGAAAGACTTTGAATTTCTTTTTTTTTGGGTAATGTGAATTTTCGGAACGATTATGGCCCAGATAAACTCCAACGCCCCAACCGATGAAGCCGTATATTAGAGCATTTGTAGTCGGCTCCCCGCCTATAATTTCTGTGCTCCAAAATCCTGCCAGCAGGCCCAGCAAAGTGCCTGTTCTGACATAGTTATCCTGAAAAACAGTCAACACAAAAACCCACAAATGTCGCATCATTTTGTTAAAAATAGAATTATCAGCACAGCTGACAGTAACTGCAGATCGTTATTTTCGTCGGTTGTCTAAGCTAAAATACTAAAGACCTTATGGTTTGAGATAGTGCCAGGAACATTCTTGAAGAAAAATATATAACAAGAACACCACCTATAAACAAATCACCCTCTCCCTGTATGGGATGAAAAAACATTGTAAAATTTGACGGAGGTTCCAGTTTTTCATCCAAAGGTCTCTTCTTTCGAAAGACAATCATTGCCACGAGTGATAGAATAGTTAAAGCGATCCAGTTTCCCATTTTATTTAATACTGAAGAAGAATTATGCAGTTTTGATCATATCAGTCAAAACGTCTCCTTGTATAGCTTATACGAGATGAACCAATGTGACAACGCAAAATCTATGCAATCATAATCAAAAACTAATGCTTTTCGTAACTGTCTTTATATGAATGATGCCGTAGTAAAAAGTCCTGTAACTGTGTCATTACGAGCGAAGCGAAAAATCTTGTATAAGCAACCGCACTAATATCATTAAGATTCCTCCCTACGGTCAAAATGACAGATTAGATTTCAGACTTTTTTTGGGAACGTCAAAAATAACTTTCTGGTAAAAATACTTAAATCTCTCGCTTTCGAGGACTACTGTCTCTTTCGAAACCGCATTGCGTCTTCAGTTGACAAACGATAATATGGAATACACATAAATGAAGGAGCATGTATGGAAATTCCACCATTATTTAAATTGACTGAAAAAGTTGCCTTAGTTTCCGGTGCAAGTCGGGGAATTGGGGCAGCCATAGCACAAATTCTGGCTGAGTATGGTGCCAATGTCATTCTGACCAGCCGCAGGGCAGAAAATTTAAAAGAAGTTGAAACAGCAATTCTAAAGTCTGGCAATCAGGCTTCCAGCATGGTTTGCCACAATGGTGATCTTGCACAGATAGAATCACTTTTTCAAAACATTAAGAAAATCCACGGCAGACTGGACATTTTGATCAACAATGCGGCAACCAATCCTTTCTACGGTTCGGTCCTGGATGCAGATGAAGCGGCATGGGATAAAACACTGGATGTGAACCTGAAGGGACCATATTTCATGTGCCAGCATGCGGCAAAACTAATGCGGAAAAACGGAGGTGGATCAATCGTAAATGTTTCTTCGATAAACGGTCGTATTCCGATGCATCAGCAAAGCATTTATTCAATTACAAAAGCAGGCCTGATTTCCATGACACAAGCCTTTGCCAAAGAACTTGGGGGCGACAATATTCGCGTGAATGCGCTGCTTCCCGGTCTCACTGACACTAAATTTGCCTCTGCAGTCACACAAAATGAAGAGCTGATGAAAACTGTTTTACCGCAAATTCCACTGGGCAGAATTGCCCAGCCGAGTGAGATGTCCGGAATGGTGCTTTTTCTGGTTTCTGACGCAGCTTCATACGTTACAGGCAGCACATTCACAGTGGACGGTGGTGTATTGGCTTAGACAATAGTGCTGTACTTTCAGGGACAGGAAAAGCTTCGCTCGAATGACAGTTTTTTGTTCCAGCTGGAATGACAGTTTTGTGGTTTTCTCGAACTGGGTTCTTGTTTCGTGATTTAAGTTTTCTTGTAGTGTCAAAGACAAGCTTTGCGGGAAATCAGTAATTCAGGAATACATAGTCTACTGTCTTGGTAGGGAGTTGTCATTCCCGCGCAAGCGGGAATCCAGGGGTGTGCTTACAATGAGAGGATATTACGTTTTTATCCTGACAAAAATAAATAGTATATTTGTTTCAAAAATATTTTCACCAAACAACGTGATGAATAAACAAAAACAAATAACCACAACAAACTAAAAGAAAGGAACAAAATGAGTAAAGCATACCGCATTGAAAAAGATTCAATGGGAGAAGTCAAGGTTCCCCAGGAGGCACTTTATGGAGCGCAAACCCAGCGCGCGGTTGAAAACTTTCCGGTCAGCGGAATCTGCATCAGCCGTCCGCTGATTCATGCACTGGGCGTAATCAAACAGGGTGCAGCAAAAGTTAATGCTGAAATGGACAACATTCCAAAAGATGTAGCACACGCGATCCAACTTGCGGCGCAGGAAGTGATTGACGGCAAGCTGGACGAGCATTTTCCGATCGACATTTATCAAACCGGATCCGGGACGTCGAGTAATATGAATGCTAACGAGGTGATCGCGCACCGTGCGATGGAACTGGTTCCGGACTTGTCGGTCAAGGTGCATCCGAATGATCACATAAATTTTGGTCAAAGTTCAAATGACACTTTTCCGACTGCCATCAGGATTGCGGGATTACTTGAGGCCAAAAACACTTTGATTCCGGCACTTAAATTTTTGAGGGAAACAATTTTGAAAAAAGGGGCCGAATATTCGCATGTGGTCAAAACCGGCCGGACACACCTCATGGACGCAATGCCGGTGACATTTGAACAGGAATTCAGCGGTTATGCACGGCAAATTGAAATCGGTATTCAACGCATAGAATCAGCATTGCTGCAGATGGTGGAACTGCCGATGGGCGGGACCGCTGTTGGAACCGGGATTAATACTGATCCGGAATTTCCACCCAAATTCGCGGCAGAAATTTCAAAACTTACCGGTGAGTCATTTCGGGAAGCGGAAAATCATTTTGAAGCACAATCAACGGTGGACGCACCGGTTGCCATGGGAGCCCAATTAAAAACTCTGGCAGTCAGTCTCTTGAAAATTGTCAACGATTTGCGCTGGATGAATTCCGGACCAAACGGCGGGCTCGGAGAAATTCAGCTGGCGGCACTTCAACCGGGATCTTCGATCATGCCCGGAAAGGTAAATCCGGTGATTGAAGAATCAATGGCAATGGTCTGCGCGCAGGTTATCGGTTACGATGCAGCGATCAGTATCGGCGGTTTGTCCGGAAATTTCGAATTGAATGTGATGTTGCCGATGGTGGCGCACAGTCTGCTCGAGTCCATCCGCCTGCTGTCGAACGCATCCCGGAATCTCGCTGCCCGTTCCGTTTCAAAGCTGGTTGTGCGTGAAGATCACATCAAGGCGCTTGTCGGCAAAAACCCAATTCTGGTAACAACTCTCAATCCCCTGATCGGTTATGATCTGGCAGCAAAAATTGCCAAAAAAGCTTTTGCGGAAAATCGTGCTCTCAAAGAAGTTGCCCTGGAAATGTGTGATCTTTCAGAAGCAGAACTGGATAAAGCGCTTGATCCGACAAAAATGACCAAAGGCGGATTTGTGGAATAAAAATCAGCTTCCATCAATTTTTCCGATCGGCCAGTAGGAGAATGATCTGGAAGAGAGCGTCTTTTTAAATCATCGGAAGGCTGTCAGTTGGATTTTTTTCCAGGAGCTGCCGATCGTGAAAGTAGCGGATTGTGGTATTGGCGGAAGCATGGCGCGCGTAAGACTGTACTTTCTGTAAAGGTTCACCCAGTTCCAGTGCAAGAGTGATTGCTGTGTGCCGCAGATAGTGGGCGGAAATATTTAAGCCAATTGCTTTGCCAAGTCTGGCGACAATGTCATTGATACCTTTTCCTGACATTTTGTGACCAAGTGTACGGAAACCAAGAGAAGGAAAAACATTTGGTGCTGCAATCTTGTTAGCCTGAAGCATTTTGTGCCACTCTTCAAATTCTGCATGCAGTTCGTTTCTCAATTTGATACGCTGCTCCTTTCCGCTTTTTGTATGCCGCAGTACTGCGACGTGAAAGGAACCATCCTGCACTATATCTTCCCAAAGCAAATCTGCTGCTTCGCCGCGTCTTGCCGCAGTCAGATACAGGAATTTCAACACAAGACCATTGCGAAATCTTAACAGCGTCGCGATTCGTCCATCATAATGAATAACTTCATTTGCCTCAATCATAGCATTTAACTGCGAAACCTGGAGTGCGCCTTTACTGGCCGCAGAGTCAACTTTTTCTGCCCGAATGACAGAGGCTTTGAAAGGATTTTCTTTTAGATAGCCAAACTCTGTCAGCACCTTGCAGACTTTGCGTAGGGCACTCATGGTTTGGTTAATTGTAGATGGCTTTTTACCAGAGGCTTTCAACTGATTCTTGTATTCCAGCATCCGCAGTGGATCAAAGTTTTCCAGTTCCTGCAACTCCCTGATATTTGCCCATTGCTGTAAATCCCGGAAGGCCCGTGCATAAGCACGCTGCGTGTTGGCTGCATATTCACCAAAAACCAGATTCAAAGCCTCTCCCGGTTCAAGAACGGGCTGCTTAACTTCCAGTGCTCTATTTTCCTGAGTTTTCAGTTCAGAATTTTGATCTTCGGTTAAAATAACTTCCATTTAAAATAGCTTTCAAGGCTGAATCAGAATTGTTACTACATATGGCGGATGACGAATTAAAAGCTCCATTGGCGGAGGCAGTTTCAGCTGATCCACAGAATCCATTATAATTTTATCAAACTTTTGTGAACCACTTGTTTTTAACAGTCGTCGTTCAATGACCTTGCCAAATTGATCAATTTGCAGACGAAGTCGAGTTTTTAAGTTCCTGCTGGACTGATTACGGTGTTTTTGTCGAAAGAACATTAAATCTTTTTTAATATTTTTCCAGATCAACTGATTGTAACGCCGCTGCGCAATTTTAAATTTTAGCAGTTCGAGCGGCAACATTGCCTTTCTGGCAGGAACTATTTCACTTTCACTGATTTTCGGTTCAGGAATTAAATTTGTAACTTCAGTTTTAATTTTTTGATCAGACTCTTCTTTTTTTAATGAATATTCAGGAGAAGATGATTTAGACGGTTGCTCTGGTTTTAAATCCAGCACTGCCGTTGGATGTACGGAATAACTCCCCATCCGAAGCACGATGCTTTTTAACATATCTTGTTGAGTCAATCTGCACTCCAAACATGCTTCATGCTTTACACGCCACTTCCGGTTTTCTCCAATCAGAACCAGAGTAAGCCGAGTTTCCCTTGGTATACTTTTCAACAAAAACAAGCTTGTCTGCGGAAAATTTTTCAGGATCTTCAAGATGCATTTTAGTTGCAGACAAGATTGTTTATTGGTTGACTGTCTCCGTTTTTGAAGGGCTTGTTCAAAGGAAGACTGGTCACTGAAATCATAAGTCCGGGCTAATTCTTTCCGTAAATTATGAAGCAAGATTTGTTCCGAAACATCCGGTGCGGAACCGTCGCTAAGTCCCAAAACTACTGCATGCGGCAGGATATCCCGTGGCCAGGCTGAATGAGTTTGCAAAAAGAAAATGCACAGAGCCAGTACAGTATAGATGGAGAACCGAAAAGAAGGATTGGGGTAATGAGCAATGAACACAGAAAAGCCGGAAAAGTAATTGTTGTTAAACGCTACAGCTTTCTGTTATACAGCCGAATTGCACTTTTCGCAAGAAGTTGCAGAATAATTTATAAAGCAGATAATTACTGGAATGTTTGACAGATTTGACAATCTCAAGATCCTAACCTGAACTGTTGCAAGCATCCTTTTTAGCTAAGAATTCAGATTCAGGGAATTGGATTCTGGTAGCGTTGTTGTAAAATATTGTTGCGGCTCTTTTGGGATAAAGGAGAAACGCTATGAAGTAAAAAGTTTTCATAGGATTCTCTGTCAAGTTTGCTCCAGATATATGCCGGCAATGTAACTACGGCAAAGATTATTAAAACCCAAATAATTGCTTTAAGCAGTCCATGCATGATACTCTTTCAAAAAATGATCCCCCTGCATTACTGTAAAAATCATCAGCAGATTTGCTGAATGAAAATTGCGATCCCACTTATTTTTGGTCGAACATATTAGATAGTTATTACAACAATGAATGGCCATTATGCTGAATGAAAATGAAGTAAAAGAAAAAAAATTAACTTTGCGTTCCAGAAATGCACTACTGGAAATTGTACCAGAAATTGGAGGTTCAATCACACGTTATTGTTTGAAAACTGAAAAGCAGACTTTGAATTTTTTGCGTCCAGTAATTCAATCAGGGCTTGCTAAGCACGACCCAAGGGAAATGGCAAGTTTCCCACTGATTCCTTTTTCCAATCGAATCCGCAACGGTCATTTCAAGTTTCAGGGGCGGGAAATAAAATTGCCGCTGAATTTTTATCCTGAAGTACACAGCATTCATGGACACGGTTGGAAAGTACCCTGGACAGTAAAAGAAAAATCCGAAAACAAGGCAACAATAGAGTATCAACTTCTACCTGATGAGTGGCCTTTTTCTTATTTGGCAAGTCAGGTTTTTGATTTGGAGGCGTCTTCCTTGACTGTAACTCTGCAAATCAAAAATACCGGAAACTCTGCAATGCCAGTGGGTATGGGACTGCATCCATATTTTGTCCGGACTCCTCAGGCTTCGATAACTGCAAAAACAGAAAAAATGTGGATCAATGATGCTGAAACTATGCCTCTGAGTCTGGAGTCGGTTCCAGAAATCAAACTGCTGAATCAAGGTTTGATTGTCACTCAGAATGCACTGGATAATCTTTTTACAGGCTGGAACCGTGAAGTCCTGATTTCATGGCCGGAATGGAATGCAAACTTAAGAATTTTTGCAGATGCACCCTTGGATTTTCTGGTGATTTACACTCCTGCTGATGCAGATTTTTTTTGTGTAGAACCAGTCAGTAATGTGACAGATGCCTTCAACATGTTAGCCCGTGGAGAGTTCGGACATGGAACAAAGACCCTGCTTCCAGGAGAATTGATTGAGGGAAAAATCTGCTTTGTCCCGGAACTGAGTTAAGACTTAGAAGTCAATTTCTCTGCCCAGTAATTTCAGGGTCCTGATTCATTCAGTCTCCAATCGTAATGATATTCGATTCCCAGCTCATCTTCATTCAAAGAATTAGCCCAATCCCCTTTTACATATTTCTGTTGATGAATCAAAACTCCTGTTTCATTACCGCCAAAATCATCCTGATACCATTCAAAAATTTTAGACAGCCGAAGTTTTTCTGCTTTTTTTGTACCACGTGGATGATTAATGTATTAATTTGAGCCTTGTTCCAGAAGCAACTCGCTGTTGAGGACGGTAAAAGCAAGCGGCCGCAGATTTGGACATCCCATGCTGGCGCAATTCAGGGCATAGTGATTTTGGGATCTTGCCAGATTGGTCGCAGAATGCGGTGTTCAATGTCATTCAGTGAAAGTTCTTCACCCTCGATCGTGAGCAACTCTTCACCCCAGGGACCAAAACTAAAAAAACTGAAGGAAATTTTTCTAATGGATTCGATAGGAAAATGATCCAAAATCAAATTAACGGTTGTAATTGTATTTAGTCATTTTTTTCTTCTCTTTTTTTCAATGAAAACCAATATTTTTTTGACCAGCAACGGAAATATTCCTAACAGGACAAACGAAGCAATCAAGGTTGGTGAAAGGATGTCACCCAAAGATTCAATTTTTGCGAGTTCCGCTCCGGCATTGATAAAAACCACTGTACCCGGCAGCATTCCCAATTGACTTACCCAGTAGAAGGTAAGCGCACGCAGAGAAGTCAAACCCATTCCCAAATTGATAACAAAAAAGGGAACCGCCGGCACCAACCTCAAAGTGAATAAATAAAAACCTCCTTCTTTGTTTATGCCGGAATTAATGGTTTCCATCTGCGAGGCAAAACGACTCTGAACCCAATCCCGAAGCAAAAAACGGGCAATCAACATGGCTAAAGTCGCACCAATGGAACTGGCGAAAGAAACGATCACTGTTCCTGCAAATAATCCGAAAAAAGCCCCACCTCCCAAAGTCATCCAGACTGCACCTGGAAGTGAAAATGCAGTAATGACTATGTAAAATAGAAAATAACTGCCCAACACCAAAATGGGATTTTTCTCGTAGGATGAAATGAAAAATGCTTTGGAGGATTTTAGATATTCGAGAGTCAGGTACTTTTGTAAATCGAAGACGAAAAACAAAGCAACAACAATGGTGAAGACGGCTATAAGCAACAAAATTTTGATTTGCTTATTCTTCTCAGGCATAGAATTGAATCTTGTCTATTTTATGTAATTCAGAATTTACATAGATTACATCTCAGTTCAAAGGATGATCTACAATAATTTTACACGCTTACCATGAATTGCGCCCCATGTGGTTACACAGTAAGGAACACAATATGTAAGCA